>Ga0247611_10000023_pt1 | contig 279749 bp, 288 predicted proteins | sample 177DNAGHGhighgp2_FD_192422 | JGI IMG/M metagenome (GOLD analysis project Ga0247611, IMG submission 192422) | Sheep rumen microbial communities from Palmerston North, Manawatu-Wanganui, New Zealand - 1770 DNA GHGhigh gp2 | ecosystem: Host-associated > Mammals > Digestive system > Stomach >... | reverse complement strand
TGGTAGCCTGACGCTGAGAATCTGAGAAGTAAGCTGGTACTGTGATAACGGCATCAGTAACTTCTTGACCAAGATAGTCTTCTGCGGTCTTCTTCATTTTCTGAAGAATCATAGCTGAGATTTCCTGAGGTGTATACTTTTTACTTTCAATTGATACACGTGGGAAGCCATTTTCATTTACCACATCATATGGCACACGCTCAATTTCCTCTTTACATTGGTCATAACTTTCACCCATAAAACGTTTAATAGAATAAACTGTTCCCTTTGGGTTGGTTACAGCTTGTCTTTTAGCACTTTCACCAATTTTTCTCTCACCATCTTTAACAAAACCAACGATAGATGGTGTTGTTCTCTTACCTTCACTGTTTACAATAACATTCGCTTCACCACCTTCAAAAACTGACACACAAGAATTGCCAGTTCCAAGGTCAATACCAATTGTTTTACTCATTACTTTATTATATGTTTATTTAAAATTTTTATTAATATGTAATTATATAAGCAAATACCGTGCCAAACTATATAAAATTCATCTCATTTTTAAGTTTAGTCCACCTTTCGTATACTTCACCATTTTGCGTGGTGAAAGGGATGGTAAAGTCACCGCCTAAAAATCTTATTACTGATGTACCATCATTAAAATGAAAAATTTTAGGTTCTACAACCGTAATTTCAGTTTTACCCTTATTCACATTAGTTAGCCTATATGTACATATTCCATTTTTATTAATTGTTAAAATGGTTATCCAAGCATCATCCAATGCCTTTGTTGTATTTTTCCATTTGTATCTGCCAATATATTTTTCAATATTTACATCACTCATAAATTCATTTTTTGCAAATATATCATAAAAAAACGAGAACCCAAATAGAGCTCTCGTTAAATAATATTAATATTTTTTATTAAGTAACTATATACCTGTTGCCTATACCTTTAATTTATTCATTATAAAGTATGCTTCATCCATACGTAATCAGCATCTTCATCATCGTAACAGAAATCACTATATCCATGATTAGTATACCAATCGTGCACCCAAGATGATTTTAGCGCCTTCAGACATATTACAGTATAATTATACTTCTTGGCTTCTTTATCGGCAAGTTCAAGTATTTTGTTGCCAAGTCCACGACCTCTTGCTGATTGCTCTACCTTTACATTTGATAGATACATAGTATTCTTATCATCATTATAAGCATATAGAGCAAATCTACAGAAATCATTATTGTAATAGTGTACTATACCAAAATCTGTTGTTTCTTCCGTGATGTTCATACCTTATTTATCCATTATTTTTAGTCAACAAGTATATCATTACCCATTTTTTTTACGCAAACCTATCAAAATCAGGTATATACTTTTCTTTAGGCTGAATGTAATTATCAATATGATTTGTAACGTAAGATAGTTTACCCAAAAGTTCTGCCATAATCAAATCTTCAGTTAACATTGTCACATCATTTGTTTCAATAGTACCTGCATCTTCACCATTTTCAATACGCTTCTTGGCAATACGTATACCTTCTTCACGTGAAAATTCATCTTCAGGGTTACAAATAGAAACACCTATTGTCAACGTCCTATGCAATCTCTTTTTATTAAATTTTAAAGTACCATTAGTATAAGTATTTGGCTTAACTTCAACAGGAATTTCTACTTCACATACTTTCTTAATTGTTTCCTGCGTAAACTTACCAACAACAGTCACTGTATGCTTGACACCATTAGCGTCAATGCCATCTGCATACAAATCATAAAATTTAGTCTTCATTGTTTAAATTATTTTTTTCTAACTTATTATGATGTCAGTATGTCATACTGACAATTTGTCACTTAGCCAACAAATTTAGGATTTTCTTTTCTTATTTTTTTAACATATTCTTCAGCAGTTAAGTCACCTCTTTTTTCTTTGAAATAAGCCCAAACCTTTTCCAAAGGTATTAGCTTACAGTCTGCTAAAGGCGCATCAAAACCTGCGTTAACCATTAAATCATCAGTCTCTTTATCAAGAAAAGGATAATCCGAATGCACGTGACCATATATTAAGGCTGCACCCCTACATTTATCTGGCCATGATATCATTGGGTAGTGACATAAGCAAGTTTTAAAATCTTCATCCAAAAAAGGGAATGAATTTTTTTTAAACGTTACTTTTTTTACATAATCAATGCTTGCAAATTGGTTATAAAATTGAGGAATATATTTATCGTGATTACCAACTATAAGATGTATATTAGCACCTTTCTTTTTCAATTTTTGCACACACTTCCAAGCATCAACTTTATTGCCAAGAAAAACGTCACCTAATAAATAAACATGGTCTCCACGTTTAACTGTTTTATCCCACATATCATATATGTATTCATCCATTCCTTTAATGTCGTCACCACCTTTAAGATTAAGTTTTGATACTCTATTAGGTTGGTGAAATAAAATATTTTTATGATGGATGTGCATATCAGCAATAAAATACACATTATATTGCATAGGTTTAGCTTTTATTGGCAAAGTTTCTTTGAATGTTTCTACTTTATTTTCCATTAAACTTTATTCTTAATAACTTCCCTATCAGAAAGATACTCATTATGCAGTTTGCTGTCTTTAATGATTTTTAATAAAATATCAGCATAGCCACCATTTACCATTCCACCTTCATAATATACGACAGGTTTACCATTATAAGTCATTACCCTAATGGAAGTACCTTCCTTAAGAGAGCCTAATTCACATTTATATTCTTTTTTAAAAACATGTTCTACCATTTATTTATTATTTAATAGTATTATTTTAATTATAAAACTTTTCTTAATCTTTCAGATTCGTCATTAAGCGGAATAAGCTCATATGTACTGTCATCTTTCAACCAAACCAATCTTCTTGCAATAATTTTAAAACCTAAATCTTGCAAAGGTATTGCATAAGTAGATAACTGTAGCGTATAAATTGATTTAGGTTCTTCCCAATAATCAGAAAATGGTTCTAATAACATTTTACCGTTTTCCCTTGAATAACTTTTTCTTATTTCTTGGTTTGTTTTATAATCAAATATGCATAACCCACTTTTTGAGTCATTTTTAGGGTCTTTATAATAGAAAAGAATATCAGCAGTACCTGCTAAATTTTCCTTTAGCCCTTCAGTATACATCTTGGCTTCAGCAAGTACAAAATGTAAATTTGGGTTTAATTCTTTATAAAACTTTAATATAGCTTCTTCTTTAGGTCTCGTAGGTATTAGCCATTTTTTGTCTTTAATAAACTTAGGTAGATTAGCAGTTGTAATTCCTTCTAAGTTTCCATTAAGCATATTGCCTAATGATTCGCCATATTCGTGAACCATACTACCTGTTGTAGTCGCCACAAGATTTTTAAACTTCCATTGGTCAAGCCAATATTCTTTTGTTTCACCATTTTTTTTAGCATACCTTTCAGCAGTAGCATCTGCATTAAATTCAGATTCAAACTGTCCTAATTTAGTTGTTACTGACTTAAATTTATGACTTTTATCATCTTTTAAATAATAAATGTGTGGTTCTTCCTCGAATACTAAATCTTTAAATTTATTTAATATCTTTGCCCTTATTTCAGTTACTTCTTTCGGTTCACCTTTAACGACAAACATATTAGGTATATCTTTATATTCTTTTTTCATTATTTAGCTTATAATTGTTTCTTTGCAAATATACAAATAATTTTTGTTAAAAACAATTAATCCTACGAGATTTTTTAACTTCTCGTAGGATTTATTTAATTACCTGTGTCCACCATTTGTAAAATCAACGTTTGTACAATCAAATTCTATCGTTGATTCATCTTTAGGCATTATAAAATCACCAACATATGCAAGCGATAAGCCATAAAACAAAGCCCATATCTTATATCTCCTGCCAGGCTTAGTAGTTTTTCCATTTTTGCTATATATGTATTCACCATTAATAGTATCAATTCTATAATAGGATATAACCGCATCTTTAGTATCATCATATTGCATTGATACACTTGGCAAGCCTACATAATTACTTTGTACCTCAGTTCGTTTAACATCAGTTTCAGTTATAAAAATAGCTGATTTTGGTATAGATGGTGAATTAATTAATTCAATCATCACGCTAAAGTCATCATAAGGTGTATAATCGCCATTTTTTGGCCCTTCAATTACTAATGTTAAAGATTCGCTTGAATAATACTCATCATTATATGACCTACCGTAAACTTGCAATACTGCTGTCTTATTAGTAATGTCTATACCGAATGGTATTGAAATTTCTATATACCCTAACGGAACTCTGTCATTATATGTTTTTATCCATTCAGTATTAAACCAATCATCGCCACTTATTATCTTATAGTCTACACCATTTATAGCGTTTCCACCTTCCTCTATATTGTCATTTTCGTCAAAAAAGCCAAACCCATTATTATATGTTTCACCATTTGATACATTTATAGTTTTACTTTTTCCCCTTTTAACATATCCTTCACCTGTGATATACTCAGCCCAATCTAATTCCCTATAAGAATATTTTGGTCTTGTATCAGCTACGATTTTAACAACTGATTCATATCCACTATCCAATTGTGTAAAAGTTATAATTGCTTCTCCTTTAACATTATTATCAACAGTAATTCTTGGTGAATTGTCATATGTGTTGCCAGATGGAATTACATGAACCCAATCTTGATTTACTTTAGATACCCATTTTATATTATTCGACATACCTATCCATTAATTTTAAAGCAAATTTATATTAACGCACCTTATATCTTCACCATTTAGCCAAATAAAGTTAGAAGAAGTTGTTTGTATTGATATTTGAGTTAAATCTGCCATATCATTATATGATGTGGTATACCCTTTTAATTCATCATATACAATATCGTTACCATAAAACGTAGCCCACCCTTGGTTAACAACTACAGCATATTCAGAGCGAGAACCAAGTGATTCTTCTATCCAAAAAATTATTCTTTTTATGTCTTTAACAGTATATCCATTCTCCAACTCAAGTAAGGTATAGTATTCTTCATTATTAGGCATTTTTTTTCTACCATTATGCCACATAAGTTCAGTACCACCAATTCCTCCTATTGCATCACCATTAGAATTATCAAATTCAATTGTAACCATTTTTGAATTATCTAAATCAGAAGCACCTACATTAGTAGTATAAGGTGTAAAATTTCCACCTGAAATATTAATTCTAAATTTAAGATAATGGTCATCTTGTAAATAAGAGTAATCTGGTGTTGGTTCATCTGGTGATTCTTGCACTGTTGGGTTTTGAACTACCATTAAATTAATTGATTTAGGAACGCCACCACCCTGTGTTATTTGCTTAACCGTAAAATATTCTATTATGTCATCATCAGTTAAGTTGTCTTTATATGGAAACACTATTATTTCATCACCATCCAAATTAACACTAAAATTAGTTGAATTGTCATCTATTAATTCAAAAGGACATTTTTTTAATTCGCCACTATTCTTACTATATAAACTATCCACATATATAGTTACAGGTGATTCTTCTCCACTCTTAAATTCAATATTGCTACTACTTAGTGAAAACATATAATCATACGTGTCATTACGCTTGGTGTTAGCGACAACCTTGATTTTTTCAACGTTGCCACTACCATCTTGCGTGAATACTATTGTCGCTTCATCAACTATGCCTTCATCTACTGTAATTTTAGCATCTTTCATACTTGTATTAGCTGAAGGCTCAATGTGAACCCATTGTTTACCACCTTCAACTGAAGCACTCCAATTAATATTATTTTCCATTATCTATTATCAACTTCTTTAGTTACATCATCTTCAGTTATAAATCTCCATTTGAATGACTCAGGAACTTTACTTAAATCCAATTTTGTAGAATACGCTGAGTAATGCTTAGAAATATTGCCGCCTTCTGTTAACGGCTCTAATTCATTAAATGACACAACAGTATTGAATTCATACAAATTACTACTATTAATGCTAATAGTTCTGTCATCACCCATTTTCTTTTTAAGGTATATCAGTTGACCTCTATCGTTGCGCTCAGTATAAAACACGTTATATGTAATACCAATTGGATATTTTGCAATATCATAACCAAAAGGCACAGTGTAAGCCATAGATGCAGGTGGCACTATTTGCCTTCCATCTTCGCCATTCAATAAAAGACTATCACCTATAACATAGTAATCTGAATCTTGGACGACCGTAAAATATGTATAGCCTGTTTGTTCATTTTTTACACCAGTAAAGCCAAATTTAACTGCCATTGAGTCGTCTGTATCAGGTATTTCTACTGTTTGCCTTAATTCGCTCTCTTTTGCTACATATAAGTTTCTCCTTACTAATCCATCAACTTTGAAAGTAAAATACCCAGGTTTATTATTAACAGGATACAAAGTCACATTTAATTTCTTGTATGTACCATCAGGCGTCATATATAGTGCACCACTTTCATTAACAGTAATTTCATCTACCGTTAACGGTGTTGAAATACCATCCTTTTCAAAAGTTGCCTTTAATTGATAACTTGTATCATACCATGAAGTTGCACTATATTCAACAGCTCCATCCTGAATAACATAAACTTGTTTCTCATAAGAATCTGTTATATGATAAATTGCAAAATCAATGTGCCCAAGTGAATCATCTGGTGTTAATAATAATGATTTTGTTTTATTACTACCCTCTTGCGTAAATGTTAAACGGCATGTACTTGGATGCAGCAATTCGTCATTTCCAAAGTAAATTTCAAATCTATCCTGCATTTCATCCGTAGGCCCTAAATAATCACTTGAATCAAATGTAATGTCAATATTATTCGCTACCCACCAATTATGATTTGGGTGCTTTTTGTAACTATTTATTTTAAATTGATTATTAGTACCATATGTTTTGTTTTCATAAGGCGTTGGGTCAAATGTGTTGCCACTTTCATTATTATCATCAAAATTAATTACAACATAATCATACCATTCACCTTGATGAGCAAACTCACTATCATAAAAACATTCACCTTGTGCATAAATCCCAGTTGCGATAATTTCATATGCAAAATCATAATAATTTGCACTTAAATTCATCGTAAGCTTATTATTATAAGATGTTTCATTTATTATTTTTTTAGAATTGAAATCAAGTTTATAAGAAGCATATCTTCGCCCACCGTAGTTGCTATTTGTTACTAATTTAAACGTGTCACTATCACTAATTTTACGAATTAATGATTCTACCCCACTACTGCCATCGTATAAACTTACATCGAATTCATAAGTTCCAACAATAGGTTCTTGTGTGAATTCCATTGTTGATTCTATCATGCTTTCATTTTGCGTAACGACTAAGTTGCCTTTTCTGGAATCAGTAGTATCTGAATTATATGAATCATATTCTAACACAACAGCTAATGTTGTAGTATCTTTCTGATAGGTTCGTTTAACCCTAGCCCAACTGACATTAACAGCTGTATTTACATTGTCAAAATATTCCCCATTCTTTGTTGAAATATACGTAAATTCAAATTCACCACTTTCACCGTTAAAATCACTATACCAATCATTAGTATTTTCGAATACATAAACGTCAGCTGGTTTAGCAGCCTGTGTAATTGTAAATGATTTACTGTTCTTTATTTCACCATTATCTTTCTGCAAAACAGTTATAGTTACAACTCTATCATCCTTTTCTGTATTTTCACTAATATCTGCATATAATGTGCTTGGATAATCACCATTAAAAGTTATATTATTAACCCATTGTTTATCTGCTGTAAACGTTAATGCACTTTCACCAAAATCCGACCCATTTTTTGTATTTTCGAATGATGATGCAATTGCAAATAAAGTTTTTGACTCGTACCCAATTGAACTAACATTTTCAAAATATAGACTATACTTATCAGGCGCTGCTTCTTGTGTTATATATACGGTTTCGCTATTTCGTTGCAAGCCACCGTCTACTTGTCTAAATTCTATCCAATCAGTCCTTTCCTCATAAGATGAATTTTCATTAATGGTAAACTTAACGGTTGGGAATTCACTCATATCATAACTCTTAATCCAATCTGCAACATAGTTTACCTCAATTGATTCTTTACCCAAATCGGCTTTTCCATTACTTGATATCTTTTGCGATGTTACTACTAACGATATAACATCCCCACTGTATGATATATCATGACCAACACTACCAACACTTAAGATGTACTTATCAGGCGCTGCTTTCTGTGTTATGCTTACTCTTTCACTGTTTCGTTGCACACCTTCATCTACTTGCTTAAACTCTATCCAATCAGTCCTATCTTCATAAAGGGAGTTTTCAGCAATAGTAAACTTAACAGTTGGGAATTCATTAATACTATAGCCAACAATCCAATCTGCATCATAATCTATTTCAATTGATTCTTTACCCAAATTTATTATTTCGCCATTTGATATTTTTTGTGATGTAACATTTAGTGATATTGTGTCACCACTATATACTATATCATAATCAATGTTATCAACGCTTAAGATATACTTATCAGGTTCAGTTGATGCTTGGTGATATATAAAATCATCAATTGCTACTAACTCATTTGAGTCATATGATACGTTAGATTCACTAATGGTATGGGCAGTTATTTCTACACATGAATCACCTGTACCATATTTCATATATTTTCCACTTGTCCATTCGGAATAAGTTGGGCATAAGTTTAAATTAGGGGTGTCTATCACAACACCCCCAATTTTAATAATATCTTGTATACTTGCTATTTTTTTTGCCATATTAATGTTTTTTTTATTTCTCATTAATTTGTTTTCTTAATTCAGCAAGTTCTTTTTCAAGCTGTGCTATTTTCAAGATTAATAATGACGTATAATCAACTGACTTGTACCCTTCTGAATTTGTTGATACTAAATTACTAAGCCCTGCATTTTCTACTTCCTGAGCTATTACACCATATTTTTCAGTATCTTTTCCAATAAAATTAAATTCCTTTAAATCTACATTAGAAACCTTATTAATACTTTCATCAGTTACATTATGTATATTCTCTTTTAATCTAACATCTGATGATGCGTAGAATGCTGGGGCACTTACTTGTTTTTGAGATTCAGTATATCCTGATGACACTAAAAGACTATTAACTGGGTTACTATCTGTTACTGTAGTTGGGTGAATTGTTAATCTTATAGATTTACTGTTATTTCTTGCAGCATAAAATGTTTCACTTGCATCATGTCCAAAAATTGTGAAATTTGCACTTTGGCTTTTATCAAATTTAAGAAGCCCATCATGAATATTAACAGAGCCGTTATTTGATACACTGAAGCTATTATGCCTTGTGTTTTCATCACCATTACCTACAATAAATGCATCATCAGTATTAGATGAATTCCATCTTCCAACAACAGTTTGCGCAACGCCTTGTGCGATTGTTTCTATACCAGATGCATGAGAAGCTTCTCCAATAGCTTTTGTATTATAGCCTTCAGCATGTGCATTCTCTCCTGATGCTTTGCTTCCATTACCTTCTGAATGAGAACTACTTCCCGTTGCTTCTGTTTTATAACCTTCTGCGTGAGTATTAGGGCCACTTGCTTCTGTCTCAGACCCTTCAGCATGAGATGCAGTTCCTAATGCTTTTGTCACATTTCCTTCAGCATGCGCACAAGTTTCTGATGCTTTCGTATCAGCACCTTCAGCGTGAGAATAGAGACCACTTGCTGCACTTTTTCCACCTTCTGTATGAGACCCTTCACCTGATGCTTCCGTTGCCCAACCCTCCGCATGCGCTTGAGAGCCACTTGATAGTGTTGACATACCTTCAGCATGCGCATTATTTCCAGTTGCTTTTGTTCCAGCACCTTCTGCATGCGAAGTAGGACCACTTGCCACAGTAACTTCACCTTCAGCGTGTGCTTCTGTACCTGACGCTAATGTTTTATTTCCTTCAGCATGTGCATATGTCGTTGTGGCACTTGTGCAATACCCTTCAGCATGAGAGCTGCTTCCTGATGCAGTTGTACCGCTACCTTCAGCATGTGAATATTCACCTATTGTTTCTGTTGCATAACCTTCTGCATGAGAACCGCTTCCTGAAGCTGTTGTACTTCTGCCTTCTGCATGAGATGCATCACTTGTTGCACTAGTGTTTTGACCTTCTGCGTGGGAACATCTTCCCGAAGCTTTTGTATCTGAACCTTCTGCATGAGATGTATAATTTGTAGCACTTGTGTTATGACCTTCAGCGTGAGAAGGACTACCACTAGCTGTTGTATTATAGCCTTCTGCGTGAGAATAGTATCCTGACCCTGTTGTACCAGAACCTTCTGCATGAGAATATTGGCCACTTGCAGTTGTTTCCCCACCTTCTGCATGAGAGCGCCACCCTGATGATTCTGTATAATAACCCTCAGCATGAGAGTAAGTCCCTGATGCTTCTGTAAAATACCCCTCAGCATGTGAATAGCTTCCTGAAGCTTTTGTGCTGTCACCTTCTGCATGAGAAGAACTACCACTAGCTGTTGCATAGCTTCCTTCAGCATGAGAATATCTTCCTAAAGCTTTTGTAGTTTGCCCTTCAGCATGAGAAGAATCTCCTGACGCTGTTGTATAACTTCCTTCTGCGTGAGAGCAACTTCCTGAAGCTTTTGTGCTGTCACCTTCAGCATGAGAATATTGGCTACTTGCTTTTGTGTTATGTCCTTCTGCGTGAGAGTAATCTCCTGACGCTGTTGTATTATAGCCTTCTGCGTGAGAGCAACTTCCCGAAGCTTTTGTGCTGTCACCTTCTGCATGTGAATAGCTTCCTGATGCTGTTGTATAGCTTCCTTCTGCGTGAGAATAGTATCCTGACCCTGTTGTGCTGGTGCCTTCAGCATGAGAGCTATTTCCTGAAGCTCTTGTATAGCTTCCTTCTGCATGAGAATATTTACCGATTGCTAATGTACTATAGCCTTCAGCATGGGATGCATCGCTTGTTGCACTATTGCTTTGACCCTCAGCATGAGAAGAATCACCACTAGCAACATTTGTTAAATATATTAGAGCCCCATTCTCATCTTTCTTTTCGCCACCGCCTTCAGCATGAGAATATCGACCTATAGCATTGTTCAACATACCTTCTGCATGCGAATAGCTTCCTGATGCTTTTGTATGATAGCCTTCTGCATGAGATGCGTAACTTGTTGCTGTTGTGCCACTGCCTTCAGCATGAGACCCCAACCCTGATGCCAATGTTTTATAACCTTCAGTATGTGCATTCTCTCCTGATGCAGTTGTAAAAGAACCTTCAGCATGAGAATAGCTTCCTGATGCAGTTGCATGGTCCCCTTCAGCATGAGAATATAATCCTGATGCAGTCGTAGAAGAACCTTCTGCATGAGAACTTAGTGAAAGCGCTTTTGTGAAATCACCTTCAGCGTGAGAATATTCATCACTTGCAGTTGTATAATAGCCTTCAGCATGAGAATGGGTTCCTGATGCTTTTGTATTACGACCTTCTGCAACAGCAAATTCTGCGCTTGCAACGGAATTACTATTTTTTAGAACAGCACTATTACTGCCACTTCCTTTTTCCCAAACTAAATCATCTGTCAAAGCAAATGTAGTACCCTTTGCTGCAATTATTGAATGTCCTGTAGCTGATATATTTGTTATAGCATTTCCACTACCAGAAGTAGTAGCCGTAATATTTGGGTATTCTACGTTTGAATATGTGACTTTAATATCACCCCCATTTTTTTCAACGTTCGAAACAACATTATGTGTAGCAGTACCACCAGTTGTAACACCTGTTAAAGCTGACAGGTCTTTAGATGCAGTAATTGAATTACCATTCCTACTCACACTTGTCACAACATTACCGTTACCTGTTGTAGAAACATCAAGTTCTGGTAATTTAATAGTATTATATTTATATGTTGTAACATGCCCAGAGCCATCCCTAACTATTGTTGTAACGGTATTTGCACTTCCCCCACTATAATTTAATGTAGCATCACCGTCAGATGTGGCAGATGCTTCTTTAGGGTGTGTAATTGTATATGTTGTTGCAGTTGTTGCAGTTAAATGACCTGTGCTGTTGACAGACACATTTGTCAATGCGGTGAACGTTCCACCAAGACTGCTAACATTTGATACACTTGTTGATGGAGCGCCTAACGTATAACTGTCATGTGCTATTATTATTTTTTTATTCGTGGTATCAGTGGATGTACCAATTGAACTACCGCCTTCAATTGTAAATTTATCGTAATTAGTAGTAGCAGAAACATCACCCCCACTATCACCACCTACTTTACCAAAACCTTTATCATTAAATTGAAGTGTAACAATTTCATTTCCAGAATTCTTTAATGATAAGAATTCTTTTCCTTTTGCATAGTTTACTGCTAATTCACCGTAAAATAAATCATCAGTGCTTGGTTTTGCACCTTCTTTACTGCTTTTAGGTAAACTCACGTGCCTTTTAACATTTGAAGTCATTTTTACTAAAAAGTATTTAAGAAAAGCAAATAAAAATTTGCTTGATTATTTTTTTTCAATAATAAATATCTTTAATAAAAGAATATTTACCAATACTTACTAATAAAGACTTACTATCTTTAGGAAACTATAATATGCAGTTTTTTGCCAAAATGTTAAAAAATAAAAAAAGCAGACAAGTACTAAGACTTATCTGCTTTTTCGCTATTAGATTTTTTACTTTTCATTTCTTCTATTTTTTCTTTTACAAGCTTCTTTTGTAGTTCTTCAGCTATCACATCACCGTGGCATCTTAAAGGCTTGCAGAAGCATTGCAAATAGACATCTTCACCATTTCTATAATGTTCATAGATTTCATCAAATGCAACAGTTAAAGAAGGGTCTTTACCATACATCGCTTCGAAATATAGTTTATAAGCATCAATTGCTTCATCCCTTGTCGGAAATGTCATTTTAGCAAGTGATGGTCTTTTACCACCAACACCAAATGGATTACCTAAAGGATTTCCACTTTTACTTCTACCTATGTAGAAATTATTTTTATCAGATGTATGGTCTTCGTTTTTACAATTATAAACAATAATCTTCCCCATTATTTATTTTTCCATTCAAACAATATTTTTGTAGCCCCACGACTTCCACGTTTGAGATATCCTGATTTAACATTATCACGAACCCATTTTCTACATTGCTTTACTCGCCTAACATAATCTGCATATTGCCATGTCCACGATTGCCAACCGCTTAAAAAAAACATAAATGCTTCTGATAAAGATACACAATAATTACACATAACCTTCCAAATAAAGTCTTTGTTATGTAAAGGTATAAGCCTATAATCATCTGACCTATAATGTGGATTATTTTGCAGTTTACTATTTTTTTCTATGGCTAAGTTAAGAAAATAATAATAGTTATTAGTTTCCTTAATCGCCCTCAAAAATACTTGTGTCGGTGTTAAATAACCGTTTTCATTTTTTTTGCTCATTATTTAAATAAATTATGTTATTGGTCCATTAGATTAGTGAATTCATCCTCTTCTTCTTTCAACCCTTCTAAAATATCAAATGCTTGTATTTTCGTAAGTTTAACCTCCGTATCATAATGGCCGTATTTATCATACAATGTCAAAGTAAATTCTAAATCATCTTCATAGCCATTTTTTGATAACTCAATGTTATCCGTTGTTTTTATATATTCCATAAATTCTTTATTAATAATTGTTATTACAAGTAAATATTTACGAAATATAAAAAAATTAAGGTGGTATTAATTTACCACCTTACCATTTAAAAATAACCACGCAATGGAACGTCCATCCATACGTTGACAGCCAATTCCCGTTATTGCATTTATTCAAAAAGAGGGGAATTAAAAGGTTTACGTTTAGGCTTTTAGACTAGTATATTCACCTACTTATATTTTTTTATCCATATTTTTTAATTATTTTTGCCATATATGATAGACAACATATTATTCCAGTGAACCAGAAAGCAACATCAATTGCATTACCCTCAACATATGGTGTCCATATATTAAGTGCAGCAACAAATATAAATGTGATTGATATCACTGTTAATATAATGTCTTTTACCATCTAAGATGTATTTCTCAATATTACCAATCTTTTCTATTTGGGTTATATTTGTCTGCACTTGCATCAATCAAGTATGTTCCTCCCATTGGGAATTTCCTTCCACCAATTAGAATATAACCACATTCAACCGTAGCATTGTTATTCATTCTAATCTCCGTTTCATTTGCCATTTCATATGAATTGATATAAATTGTCTCCAGCCAATTAATTGAATCTGGATGAACATATCCACATATTGTAACTGTTGTAACTCCATTATTCAATATTGAATGGTTTGAACAATAACTGGAAGCATTATTCTTTTTCCATGACCAGCATTCACCAATTGATTTAAATCCCAATTCATTTATTTCCTGATTGGTATCAATGTCTATATTTCGTTCAACATATATAAGACCACGTTTATTATAATTGAATCTACCAACTATATCAATACTGAAGTGTCTCTTAAAGAATGCAAATCCGTCCCTCTGTACCCCATCAGTACTCTTGCAAGCCCAATTATATGCTTCTTCCATATAAGGGCCGTATGCGTCAATTAAACGGCCTTCATAGTTAGGCAGCTTACCTTTATGACCGAATGACTTTATATAGTTGACAATATCCTGTTCATAACCAGTCTTTAAGCCACCTACAGCTTCATTCAGCACACGATGCACAACAGCATTAACCATGTTATGAACATCCCGCTCTGTGAGTTTGATGATTTTCTTTTTCATTATTGCCTAAGTTTATATAGTTACTAATTCCCATGAATAACAGTGAAATCAGTTTCTTGGTTCTAAGACCAAAGGCGCACTACAAACCTTTATTGAGTCATAAGTATAATACACTACTTATATTTTTTTGTCGGTAGAATTTAACCGTATTTTAAGTTTCAAATCATTGAATTCATCTTCAGTTAAAACATCTTTAATTGCATCTTCACTAATATATGTATAGCTTGTATAATTATCAAAAGGCGATTTAGACCAAAGATGCTTTAATTTTTCTTCATCAGTTAAATATATAAATGCGTCCATTAATATTTTTTTGCTTCGCTTAAATTGTTGTGGTAATAGGATTCGAACCTATAAATGCAGAATCAGAATCTGCTATGTTACCGTTACATCATACCACATTTAGGTAAAGTCATTATAGTACCTCGAGAGGGACTCGAACCCTCAAGAATCTTACGATTCACGAAATTTTCCTGCTACACTATGTTACCATAGCCAAACAAGGAGCGTCTTTGCTTCCCACTCTTTAATTATCGACTTGCTTGTTGTAGTCTGGAATACATTATTACCATATTGAAATTCTTGCAAGTAATGTACAAATATGTGTTGTTACACCAAATAATCCACTGACGTTCTGCTGCCCAAACATTTTGGCTTTTAACTCCAAATGCATCGGCCAGAGGGATGCATACCTACCTCCCTGAAGGTTACTTCCTTCCCAGAGTGATTAACTCTTTAAAAGATGGCTACTTCCAAGCCCACTTTTATTTGCACATAATTTCAACTTAGGCATCTCCTATATACTCTCTACAGTATGTTAAAACTTGAACAAATTTGTCTGTTCATTATTAACTTCTTGTTTCAACCTATCGCTACTTTTTAGTTCCTTATTTCTAAGTCTGTCATTCATAGTTGGATAGTCCACAAGCGTGAATTCGGTAGTACTGCTGCCTATTTGTTTTTCACTAAAAGCGTTTTTATGAGACACATTTTTGTTATTAAAAGCTGAGCAGATTTTAACTCCCATCTAATTTCACCTTTCAAAAGAGTTAATGCAAGCTTCTCAATTTAGCACTGTATTATCCTTACGCATTATTGGTTAGTGTTGTTAGTTTGTCCTATCTGTTGCTTGTTAATTCAAGACAGCGCTCTACGCAGATGCGTATCAGGGTCTTATTGGACATATATCATTTTCCCCATCCTATACGAGCACTCTCGGAGTGATATAACTAACATAAAAAGGATTTCCACCGTTTTAGGGAGATTCTACTATGGGATTTCTCGCCATAGCACTCAAATTAAATTAGGTCTCGTGTGTTTACCAATTTCACCATCGAGGTATAAAATAATGCAGTCACTACAACCTTTTGCTACAGCTCATCTACGTCATGCCGTTGATTTTGATATTATCTCAAGGTTACTGACTCAAAAGGACTACTGTTAACCTTTTTTCGTATATTGTAGTGATTACGTTACAAATATATATAAATATTATAATAAAACCAAATATTTTATATACATTTCTTATTAAATAGTTGAGAAAGGTAGGATTCGAACCTACACGATTTACGTCCTTATCATCATAATTCGTTTATATTAAACGATATTACAAAGTGGATGCCATTACATGATTTCTCACACCAAAGGATGGACTTACCTAAAGCAGTGGATAATAAAGGGCTCTGCGAATAAAATATATTTTTTCATTATTCACTAAAATCGAGCCATACAATGTCCCCAGCGTCTACCAATTCCGCCACTTTCCCAAAATTTAAAGCAAATATACAAATAATATACTAAAAATCAAAAGCTCAAAAGGTTAAATTATATTAATTCTCTCCTTATAATCCTTCTCATGCCACCATTCTTTTTATTTGGATTGGCTCTACGCACAGGTGTTCTTTTAATTACAACATTATTTGCCTTTGCTCTGTTGCTTGTACACGCACATGCCATAATTTGTATAATTAAAATAGTGTTATTATTTTTTATATAAATATATGACAAAATGCAAAAATATCAATGGTTATAAACCTATTTTATCCAAAATTGGCAGTACATTGTCCTTTACTGCAAAACGTTGCTTTTCAGAATATTTTCCATCTTCATTTGATAAAATGTATTCAGTAAACTGCCTTGCATTTCTTTGTTGCGCACGTTTGGTGAGTTTTGAACATTCCCAATCTATTACAGCAGCTTCCCAATCAACTTTATCATAGCCATGTTTATCACCATAGTCAAGATGGTGTTTACTATGAGCTCTATGCCATTTTTGAACTTTCTTATAGTCCTTTAAAATTAATTTAAGCCAAGGCTTTTCAATGTCGTGCAATAAATATTTTGGTTTCCATATATGCATTACAAGTGCTGTCATATTATAAGCGCACCAATGTGAAAACCAATATTTGAATCCGCTTCTTTCATTTTTATCAAATCCAAAATTACTTTTCATATAATCGTTCTTTTTTCATTTTTCCATAAAATGCGTACCATCTATCGCACATCTTAAACCAATAGTCGCAACCTTCTTTTGTCCTACCAAAAATTATGCAATATGATGTAGGATTACCATATTCATTTATATCATCAGCTTCTAATACTTTAGCAAAGCTCCCTTGGAACATGCAATTATTAAACATGTTTAGTTGCGTTGTATATGGGTTAGTTGCATACCTCAAAAAAATATTAAATATTTTTTCTCTCTTTAAAAACCTTAAAAATAATTTGCCATCTTCTGAAATCATATATATTTACATATTTGTTCAATACAAATATATTAAAAAAACCTTGCAGAACAAAATCTACAAGGTTAAAAACTATTAAAGTTCGTTGATGCTTGGTTTTTATTTCTTAGTAGGGAGTATTACTTTATCTGCAATATGTAGATTATTGACAGCTTCATCACCAATAAACCAATTATCCCTATCGCATAATTTCTCCATTTCTTCAAATGTATGCCCTGTGTTATCAGCCAAAATCTGATATACATCCTTCTGACACCTTTCAGTCTGTTCCATTTCAATTCTTACATCAGCAGTATGTCCCTGAAAACCACTTGCTACTGAATGAATCATAACACGTGAATGAGGAAGGACAAATCTTTTGCCTTTAGCGCCATTGCTAAGTAAAACCGACCCCATAGACGCTGCCATACCCATGCAAGTAGTAGATACATCTGACTTAATGAAATTCATTGTATCAATTACAGAAAGCCCATCTACAACTGAGCCACCAGGTGAATTAATGTACAAATTAATATCACGATTATCTACCGAATCAAGATAAAGCAACTCAGCATTCATTGTGTCACAAGTAGCTTGATTAACTTCACCTGTAAAGTATAAAATCCTATCAAAAAGCAAACGGCTAAAAATATCCATTTGTGTTACGTTCAACTGCCTTTCTTCAAGAATATAAGGAGTCAAAAAATCTTTTGTTTGTTTGATTTTATCATCAAGAACAGTTGCACGAATTTTAGTATTACTAATTGCGAATTTTCTAAAATCTTTTTCTAAATCCATAAATTATTTGTTTGTTACTTTATCTATACCAACTTCAACCATTTAGAAGAATCGTGAACTACCCACAAACTAAAGATTTGTGGGCTTCTGACTTCATTGCTGATTGCCCTTGAAAGGGTCTTACATCTGCTCCATCAGTGTAATCGACAGTTCCTGCCGATATATTTCTTAATCCTTCTGCAAGGATATTTATCGCAGCATTAATATCTCTGTCAAGTGTGTTTCCACAATGAGGGCAAGCCCATTCTCTATCCTTCAATAGCAAGTCTTCTTTTACCCATCCACAGCAATGACAAGTCTTTGAAGATGGATAGAATCTGTCTATCTTCACTACTTGCTTATTGTTCATAACTGCTTTATATGTAAGCATTGAAAGAAATACTCCCCAACTTGCATCAGATATTGTCTGAGCAAGTCTATGATTTCTTTGCATGCCTTTAACGTTTAAATCCTCACAACAAATTACATCATAGTTTCTGATTAAGTCAGTACTAATCTTATGCAATTTGTCAAACCTACAGTTATGAATCTTCTCTTGTATTCTTGCAACCTTTATTCTTTGTCTATCCCAAGTATTACTACCCTTCTGCTTCTTTGACAAATGCTTTTGTGCTTTTGCAAGTTCTTTTGAGTAACGTTTGATAAACTTATTGCTTGAATACTTTTTGCCATCACTTGTAATAACCAAGTCTTTTAGCCCCAAGTCTATACCAACCTTTGCATTGGTTTTCTGTAAAGGTTCATATGTAACTTGCGTTAGTATGGAAACATAATATTTTCCACTTGGTGTGACAGAGATTGTCATATTTCTAACATCACCACCTTTAAATGGTCTGTGTTCTACTATCTTTATGCCACCCTTAAACTTTGGTATGTAGATTCTACCATTTTCAACAGAACAATGCTGTGGTATATGGAAACTGCCACCATTCTTCTTTGCCTTGAATCTTGGAAATCTTGCATTACCCCTAAAGAAGTTTGTGTATGCTGTTTCAAGATTTCTAAGTACAAATTGAAGTGTTTGTGAATTAATTTCCTTCAGCCACGAATAATCTTCTTGTTTTTTTAGCTTGGTAAGTGTGCTTGCTTGTGCATAGTAGTTATCACTTTTACCACTCTCTGTGTATTGCTGTTTTCTTTCAGCAAGGAAGTGATTATAGACAAAACGGACTGACCCAAAATATTTTGCAAGCATTTGTTGTTGCTCCTTATTTGGGTACATTCTGTACTTATATGTCTTTAAAATCACTTTCATACTTAAAATATAGTTAAAAACTAAATGCTTTTCAATAATAAATATCAGATATTTTACAAAAAGTTACTATTTTTGTAAAAAATATTTTTGATTATGAGTTATTTTTCTAAAAATAGACACAAGTTTTATTTGAAATGCCACTTGATTTTTGTTTGTAAATACAGAAAACAACTATTACTTTCTGATATTAGAGATTGTGTTATTTCTGTTTTCAAAGAAGTAGAAAGTAAGTGTGACTTTGACATTGAGATAATGGAAACAGACAAAGACCATATACATCTACTTATTAACTATCCACCAAATATTACTGTTACTTCAATTGTGAGAATATTGAAACAAGTAAGCACAAATAGACTTTGGAAAGAGTTTCAACCAATGCTAAGAAAACATTTTTGGAAAGAACATAGTTTTTGGTCCGATGGATATTTTGTATGCTCTATTGGTGAAGCAAGTCCTGATATAATCAGAAAGTACATTGAGAATCAAGGTTAATGCAATTCATCCCATTAACTAAAGATTAATGGGTTTTCTTGCATCGGTTTTATAAATTATTATTTTCTTTAATTTTTGCCACTAAATCAGTCCCATCACACTCAAAAATAGCCCACAAAAATGCGATTATCCATCCAATTATAGTCCAACCTGTCAAAACGTTAAGTGCAAAAATCCATTTTGAATTCTTAGCTTTGAATATCAAACCAATTATAGCAGGCAAAAAGTAAATGCCAATTAACGTTGCCATAACTAATATCATACAAGCTAAATCAATTATTGCTTCCATAATTTATACTATATTTTTAATTTGATTAATTGCTATATTATAATAATTTTGTACGATTTCGATACCTATAAAGTTTCTTTTTGCTTTAACTGCTTCAACGCCAGTTGTGCACCCTCCCATAAATGGGTCAAAAACCAAATCCCCTTCGTTTGTCCAAGTGATAATTTGGTCGTGAGGTAATCCATTAGGAAATGCAGCAGGATGACCGCTTTTAGTAGCGCCTAATGAATATTCAAAAATATTTGGGTGTATCTTTTCTTCTTTTGTTTTCATATATGTTATACCCTCAGGCGCTCTCATTGCTTGATTTTTATCAAGCTCTGTCCTTCTACCATTTCCGTAAGATTCAATTTTACCTGCATTTTTGCAAGGAATCATAATAGGATTCCAAGTTTTTGGCTTGCCTTTCGAAAAACAAAACATATATTCCCAAGACTGTTCATATCTATTATGTGTAAGAGGAATATAGTTCCTTTTCTTATAAATCATTGTATCATGTAGTCTGAAGCCAATTTCTTTAAAATAAAGAGCTTGTCTGAATGAAGAACCACTCTCACTACCATTCTTGGTTTGGTCAGCAACAACCCAAATCACAACACCACCATCAGCAGTAATTTCATATAATTTGTTGGCAATGTCTTTAAATTTATCAAAATTCCACACAACATTACCTTCATAACTTCGTAACCCATCATAAGGAGGGGATGTTACAGTTAAATCAACCTTTATACCTTGGTCTATCAATTTCTGCATTTCCTCGCTTGAATCACCTAAAATCAAATTGCTTTTACTCATTATTTGCTAGTTTTTTAATTTGTTTGTGGTTCATTCTCTATTTTAGCCTTTTCTTCATTAGTTAACGGACCACATCCTTTTGATAAGTTAAATATTAATGTCTTTATGTCGAAAGGCGTTAATTTAGGATATTCATCAATTATGTCGTTAACTATTCTATCACTTGTTGATTTATCAATCACATATTCTTTATAATGTATATCTTTTTTGTAACCGTTCTCTTTATACCAAGAATCTGTATGTACTTCATCAGAAGGTGCAGTGTTACCGCTTGAATCGGTCCAATTCGCTTCCTTTAATAATTTTTTAAACGAAGCTTGAGGGGTTGCGTGTTTATACAACTCCTCATAGATTCTATTAAGAATTTTGTCTAAAGTTTTCCCCCTACTCATAAGATTTAGATGCTTTCTTCGCTTCCTTTTCAGCAGCTTTACGTTCTTTGATTTCTTCTTGCAACTGTTCAATTGTTAATTGGGCAGTTTCGAGGTCGCTAACATAATCAGGGTATTTCTTTGACATTCTAATAACTTCACCGAATGGGGAATTATCAATATTCAACTTATCTTTTTCACCATCATATGATAAATTAGATAAAGCACCTTCAATAAGTCTGTCTTTCATATCATCGTCTAACCTATCAAGTAATTCTTCGTAAAGATAAAGAACAACATCAATTTGGCCATGACTAATGAAGTTAGTTGTTGCATTAGCCTTAGTAACCTTAGCAGCAACATTAGACTTAGTTAAAGAAAGAACCTTTAGTCTTATACCAACATCATTAAGACCTGTTTCATTAAACTTTAATTGCCCTAACTCTACCAAATCATTTGATGTTTCGAAAATTTTGCTCATATTTTATATAGTTTAAATGTTTAACAATGCAAATATACTTAAAAAAAATATTAAAACCAAAATTATTTTATAAATTTGCATTATATTTAAAATTAAATGACATATTAAGTTAGATGAGTAAAAAGCCTAAAAAATATTTATACCATATTATAATAACAAGTAACGGTAAACAAATAGCTGATATATATCATTCAGCTAAAGAATCGTCAGTTTATGAAAAATTTAAAAAACTAAAATCTGAAAATAATGAAAGCATAATTTTTCCCGTTAAATATATTAATAATAAAGGTCTAAAAGATGCTAACTATGAACTTGTAATTATTAAAAGTAAAGAAAAAAAAGATGCAAATGAAACTAAAATACGTGATGAATATGGTCGTTACATCAATTATATTTCTTCCTCACCTGATTGGGTTATACTTGACAGAACACCATATCAAAAAGAAGAAACATTCTGGGTATATGGATTTCACCCACAACTGCAACGAAAAACATTCAAATGGATTTACGAAAACTACATAGAAAAGAATTGCAACAAATATAATTTTAAAAATGTTGTTATATTTAAAAACAAATTGATAGTTGATATAAATGGTAGCCTTAATATGATTTTATGCAAAAATGTTAATGATTGCATTAGATTATATAATCAACTTGAATCTACTGCAATAAAAAATAAGGTTAAATATATTTTTTGGGGTAATGATGTTGGCAATTCGCATCTTAAATCTGAATGGTATAAAAGGTTGGAAGAATGGACAGGGTGGAATAGAACTAAACTATCACGAAATTCATTAAGACCATAAAAAAAGAGGGCAATTATTTGCCCTCTTTTTTTTCTAAAAATTTAATAACTACATTTTTAAAATTTACTATTATTTCACCATCAGAAGGGATATAATCTTTTCCTTCTGGGTTATTTCTATAATATAAATCTTCGTCTATTTTATTAAGTTCTTCACTATTAACATATATGGTTAGCACACTTTTTTCAGTTATTCCATTTTCATGGAGCTTGCTATCTATCATTTCGCCCAACTCAAAAATTTCATAACTATTTAATTTTAATTCCATTTCTAAAACGTTCTAAAAAACTTATTAACCCAAAATCTGAATGTGTATTTAATTTTTTCCTTTAATGATAATTTAACTTTAACTTTACCACTTAAAACATCATTCATATCTTTTCCCATATCACCTAATAATTGCTTTGCTATTACTTCTTGCTGTCCTGCAATAATTCGTTCAGTCATTAGCTTTTCATTATCAAGTATTTTTTTTTCTTTATATAAAGGTAAATTATTCATCTGCATATTTTTCTACTGCCCTTTGAATTGTATGTATTAGCCATACACCTCCGCTTGTGAAAAAAGCGTCCAAAGGTATTATTAACCACCAAGTAACAGTGCCACCTAATAGCATATTAAATGGTGTAAATGCTAAAGTAGGCATAAATATATAATTAACGGCACTAAATGTAGCACCAATCCAAGTTGGTAAGCACACATAGCAAGAAAACAATTCATCTAACATAGGGGTGTGCTTACTCATCCAATTGTGCCATTTAACAAAGATGTGCCAAGGCCCAATGGAATCTATCAAAATTGTACAAATACCAAAACAAGTTATAATGTAAATAAATGCTGTGAAAAATTCCATTTTAGCTATTTTTTTCTTTTTTATACTTTTTAAATTTATCCAAAGTTGCTGAAGAAATTTTTATTTCACTATCATTTGAATCTGTTTTAGTACAAACTTCTTCTGTGACCTTTACTGTGTCTTCATCTTCATGATTAGATTTATTTTCAGCCAATTCTTTTGCTTCAGGTTCAATTTTCTTTTTCTTCGTATACTTTCTCTTAGGCTTATTCTTTTTAACGTCCTCCATAACAAATTTAAGTGTTTTTAACTTTTCTAATGGAGTAGTTTCAAAAAGCTCCTGTAATTCTTTGGCTCTTTCTACAAGTAATTTAGCTTTTATTTCTAAACTTTGGTTAACTTCAATTGTTTCTTTAACGAAATCAAATATATCTTCCAAAGATACATCTTTACCATCACCATAATAAAAATATTCATTTGCAACTTGCGAAGACGGTGCTGGTTTAATTTTACCATCGTCTGATGGGAAAACAGCCCATTTGTTAGGAAATTGGACACGTACAATAAGTGCATCATTATATGTTTCCAAAGACCTAAAATATGGCTTAATTTCATCTATTTTATTTTGTAACACTATATATAAATCTTTAAAAACCTATTATTAACATTGTGATAATATAAGAAATTGATGAAGCCAACAATACTTGCCCCTTTACTGTTGTTTCATATTTCCCTTCTTTTAGTACCAAAACTTTAGAAAAGTTATAGCAATCTCTAATTAAAACAAGAATTGCAAATATAAAGGCAAAAACTTTTACACCTAATAAAAATGTTCCTATCATTATTATATTCTTTCATAAAAGATAAAAAAAATCCCCCAATAGTAAATACCTATTGGGGGTTATTTTTCTATTTAGTGCCAAATATATTATATCCTATTGTAACGCCAACACCATATCCTAAATTTTTATTTTTTATGTCATATCCATAAAAAACACCTGGCACAATTGCTATTTTGTTAAAAATGTTCACTTTCTTTTTCTTTTTAAAAACAGTAACATCACTAATATCTGCTTTATTGTCAGTTTTAATCGTTAATTCATTTTGACCATTGCCTTTATCTTTATTCACTACTGTTATTACGTCATGTACTTTAACATTTAACGAATACCAATTAGGCTCTTTTGTAGAATTAATTAGTAATTTATAAGTTAAACTATCATTAGGCTTGTTTTCATAAACAAATGTCCTTGGTGAATCAACTTCTTCCGTTAAATTAGATTTTTTGTCTTTGCTTTCTTTACTTACTTTTTTATTCGTTTCGACCTTGCCAGTATCATATATTTTATCGTAAGCAAATTGAGACAAATAATCTATTTCTTTTTGGTATCTAGAAACGGCATCATATAATTTAGCATTTTCTATTCTAAGTCTACCAATTTCTTCTTCGTTATATTTAACGATTTTTACGTTAGCAGTGTCCACATATTCTATTTTATTTTTTTTCAAGCAAAAGTTTGCACATCTATTGCTTAAAAAAAGCAATAATAGTATGAACAAAATGAAAATAACTACTTTGAAAATAGTCTTTTTTTTAGTACCATTATTAGTTAAATTGGTTTTCATTTTTATACTTCTTTTTTTGCACCCTTAAATCAAGAAGAGGACTTATTTTATCCGACATATGTTTTAGCAATTCGCCAACCTCTTTTTTGTTTTCATCCATTGGTACTGTAGTATCATAAAATAAGCATAAGAAGCCTATATCAGAGCCATCATTCCTCAAAATAACTGATGACATATATTTACCACCTATTTTATCCATCAGGTCAGCAAATCTTTTATCAATTAATCTTACTTCTTCTATACTTCCTACAAAATACGTATTTTCAGCTATATAAAAAGGTATAGTGTAATGTGTTAACGGAATATTTTGAAACCCGTCCGAAACGTAGCTAATACTTTTATCATTATCATTTACCTGTTCATAAGACATATCAGCATATCTGAAAGGCAAACGTGTAGCATTCTCTTTACCATTGTGCAACTCAAAAATTGCTATTCTATCAGCATGCGCTGTATACATTATTTTTTTCAATTCATTATCAATTTGAGGTGTAACAGCATCACGAATTTTCATGTTTGCTTCATCTTCTTTTTTTGTTACAATCATTTCATCAATAATTGTATTTACAGCTTGTTGATTTTTAGATAAATTATACACAAAAAAACCAATTGTGCTACAAAATAAAAACAGTATAGTTGATATAAACACTTTAAATATTTTAACATAACTAGCATTTGCAAGGCTTGATACTATCGTTTTTATATGCTTTGCAATTACATTTACCTTTGTTGTATATCCATCAGTGTTTCCATTGTTAGAAGGTACGTTAATGCTGATATTAACGTCTTTATCCATATTTTTAGTTCCCATTTATTTTTACAAATATCTATAACATTATTATTCAAAACATTTATTTCATCAATTCCCTTGCCCTATCAATTAAATTAGAGAATTCTTTATTCTCATTCACACGTGATTTGGCTGTTGTTGTGTTAAAATAATCTTTGCTATGATAATTGTAAAGTGATTTGATTCTATTCATTTCTTCATTAACAAGTTTCTTGTTAATCTTCTTCTCAACATCAGGTGCATCATTTGTGTGCCATTCTACCATATAAGAATTTCCTTCTGAATCACTCATCATAAATTTATTCCCTTCTGTTTTAAATTCATCAGGTACTTTAGAAAGCATATGCCCTTCAGTTAAAAATTCAGTATGCTTGAATTTGATATTTTTAATTTTTTTAGATTCAAACATAGTGTCACTTCTTTTTTCAATTTCTGATTTATTTTGAGTACTACCAGTCAAACCAGTTCCTTTCATTTTGTCTTTTTCTTTTTTGGCTTCTTTAGCATGCTTAACAAAAAATTCTGATTCATCCTTAGAATTAAATTCAGCATTGCCAAAATTATCTTTGCTATGATTCTTTTCAGCATCTGCTGAAGTATAACCTTTTAATTGTGATTTAACTTTATCTTTAAAAGGTTGTGAAATACCATCATACTCTAAGTCACTCATTCCCCTATTTTCCGTAGGTGTAATTGTGCCTAGTTTATTTAGCTTTTTAGCACCACTTAAATTACCATCATATGATGATGTTTCTTTTTTAATGTCATTGTAGGCTTTTCTATTAATCTCCTTGTTACCATCCTGCACACCTTTTCCATATACGGGTTTAAACTCGTTCTTGGAATTCTTATCAAACTTATTGTCTGCACTTTCCTTGATAGCTTTTCTTAACTTTCCTACATTGTAAACAATTCTTGTCATAATTAATTTGTTTATTTTATTTAATTTAGGTTCAACGGGTCTTGCGTAATAAAAAGTCCACGGAGCATTTGCTCAAATCTTAATTTGGTTATTTTACGCTCGTCACTCATACTACCTTTTGAAATTTCTTTCTGTATTTCTTTATCAACTTCTTGCACCCTTTTAATAGCATTATTTTGTGCTTCTACAACATCAAATCCTTCGTAAGACATATTATATTATTTTTTCCTTTTATTAACTACATCAGTATCTTCATCATCAACGCTTTGCATTGTTTTCTCAGAATTACCAGCAGTCCAAAAAGTTCTTCTCATTACAGTACTTTTATTTTTCCCACCTTTTCCTAATGGAACATCGTATGATGCGTCAGAACTAATTTGTGCGTTAGGTGCTCCATTAAAGCTACCGCCATCCATAGCAGCAGTTGCACCGTCTTCATTTATAAATTCATTAATGGTTTCCATTAATATTTTATGTATAGTTGATTCATTAATTAACATCTTTAGTTATAGTTTTAATAGTACTAATCATTTTCAAAAAAATATGAATAAAGCCTATGCATTTTTTCTTCAAAATTTTTTTTAGGTACTTTATATTCAATAAAATGCCTTGATTTCATTTTTCCATCAGCATCATTTGGTTCATTAATAGTTTCTTTTTTTGTTAGCATATTTTTATCTAACATCCTATTAATCAACACGCTCCTACTTATACCATGATTTTTAAAGAAGTCCCTTGGCTTTGCATTTATAGGGTCATTTAATAAGTCTTTCATAAAGTTTTTAACTTCAACAAAAAATTTATAAAATGTAACCTCTTCTTGACTTTCTTTTAATATAGTTAATTTATTTTCGTTTATAATTATCTTTTTCATTTATCTAACTATTATTATACTCTCGTAGCACTACTCTTCCAGAAATTATTTCTCTGCCATAATAGTTTAAAAATTTCATTAACTACTTCGCCACTTAAATCTTTAACGGCTTTTTTAAAATCCTTTGAAGAATAAGACGATTCAAGTTTAGAATTAATCATTGATTCAACCTGTGATTTAGTTAATTCTTCATTAATTATTTGGCGTAATTTATTATCATTCATAATATACAGTAATTTCTACCCTATAAATATCTATTAAACACAAAAAATCCCCTTATTTCTAAGGGGATTTACAATTTATTTATTCAGCAGAATCACTTCCATTTTCTTTACTTTGTCTTTCAGCTGCTTTTTCCAAATCTTTAAGTGTGTTACCATCATTTGTTAGTCCTTGTTTCCAATTTTGAAATGCTGCCCTAATCTTTTCAATTGTTTTAGTATTTGCGTCAGTTAATTGCAAATCAGCACCAGTTATATAGCAACCATCACCTGAAGGGTCGTTAAATCTAAACTGAAACTTGATGTTTAAGCCTTTAATAATACCATCAAGCGTTATATCATCAATATCAGGATGATAAACAAGTGCATCATCTTTAAGTTCAACATCACCAACAGTCTTTCTTAAAGATTCTTCTTGTGAATTTCTAAGATTACTAAATTGAGGGTCGCTTGCTTTTACAACAAAATCTTTTTTATTGCCTTCTTCTTCAGAATCAAATACGCCTTCATTTAATTTTTTTTTTCTATTAGTATTTTCAGCTTCTTCCATTAAAATTTCAGACCTTCTTAAAAAATTATCTTTTTCAAAGTTTTCTTCATTAATTAATGGTTTAACTTTATTCATGCTATCAATACTTTCTCTTATGCGTTTAAGCATTTTTTTAGTAATATCTTCACCCATTTTAGTAATCCATTGTCACACCATTCCAAGTAGCTGTAAAATTCCTAATAATTTTACTTTTATTGGATGGTTTATTTTCAGTTTCATGTTCAACGATTGGTTCTGTTTTTACAGCAACTTCGTCTTTTTTGTTTTCTTCAACAATATTTTCAGCTATTTTATTTAAATCTTCTTTAATTGCTTCATCAATTGTTTCTTTAATTTCTTCATCATCACTTTCTTCAACCTTAGATTCACCCAATACAGGTTCATCAGCTGTTTCTTCTTTATTTTCTATAACTACAGGTTCTTCCATTTTTTTGGTTGCAGCCTTTTTAGCTTTCTTTGATGTTTTTTTAACTTCTACCATAAAAAATATTTTTTTTATTTATATAAATATTACTTAAACAAAAAATCAGACCCAGTTTCCATACATAAAACTTCAGACCTCATTCTAAATAAAACTTTTTTCTTAATTTGTCTTACCCTTTCTTTACTAATACCCAACTTAGTGCCAATTTCTTCAAGATTTTGTTCTTTTTCCCCATTTAGCCCATAATATTGCTCAATTATAAGCTTTTCTCTTCCATCAAGTTTAACCATTAGTTTATCAACAACAACTTTTTGATTTTTTTCAATTTCTGCGTTTGTTTCATCTTCTTCATTTGAAGAAACTACGTCCATTTTAATAATCCTGTCATCTTCATCATCTGAAACTGCATTTTCTCTTATAACTGAATTTAATTCATCGTCACCTTTTTCAATACTCTTTGAGATTTGTGTTTTTTTAACTAAAGATTGCATAGACTGCTTAATCCACCATATTGCATATGATAAAAATTTAACGTCATAATCAGTGTTAAACTTATGAATAGCTTTTATCATGCCAACATTGCCCTCTGCAATTAAATCTTCAATGGCAACACCATTGCATCTAAAAGATTTAGCAGTTTCAAACACATACTTCAAATTAGCAGTTAAAATTTTGTGCTGTGCTTCTAAATCCCCATTTTTAGCCTTGACGAGAAGAACTTTTTCCTGTTCCTTCGTCATAGGCTGATATTTTTTAAGTTCTTTATAATATGTTTTTACGTTTTGGTTAAAATCGTTAACATAATCGTTCATCAGTTAAATACTTAGAAAAAATTATTTAGCATATACGTTTTTTTCAACGTTAATATGAGATATATTCTCAGATTTATTTACATAAATTTGAGTTTTAGACCAATCTTTCGCTTCATCCAAATGACATACATGTAATATAAAATCATAGCTTGTAAGCATCTTATCGAAAAGCTTATGGATATTATCCAGATTGTCCTTGGCTACACGCCCAAGGCACTCATCGATAAGCGTGAAGTTCATTTTTGGAATACTTGAAATATCTGCAAGTACAAATCTTAACGCTAATGATGCACATGTTCGTTCAAATCCGCTTCCACTTGATAAATCAGAAACAACACCGTCTTTAATTAAATTAAACATTATATCGTTTCTGTTATTAATTGTTACTTCTACATCAAAATCGCAAACGTCAGAAAGCAACTGCGCAAGTCTTGCATTTATGATTGGTAATGTTTTTCTCAGAACCATTTTACTAATTCCATTCTTCCCAACCATATCAAGATATATTTTCCAATTCTTAATTAGTTTCTCTTCATTTTGAATTTTTTCAATTATAATTTCCCTTTCAGAGATTCTTTCTTTGAATTCTTCAATTTTAGCCTTATTTTGGTTTATCCAACCTAAGTTATTTTCTTTGCTTCTTCGCTTTTCTGAAATTATAATTTCATTATTCCTAATTTGAATGTCTAATTGGTTATTCTTATCAATTGCTTGTGCATTTTTTTCATATTCTTTACGCTTTAGAATCATTTCTCTTAAATCATTCCTCAGTCTTTCAATATTGATTTCTAATGCAGACTTCTTCATCGTTAAAGTGTTCTTAAGGTTATACTTTTCACGATTTAGTTTCATTGATTCAACCTTTTCTGAAATTACTTTAATTTCTTCAGAAACTTCTTTTCCTTTTGCAATAACTTCTGAAATTTTTTGCTCAAGTTCTGAAATTTTGCTAGAATTATCAACATCATCAAGTTTTCTACCGCAAGTAGGACAATATTCACTTTTCTTTAATTGTTCTATTAGCTGATTACCTGATTTATACTGTTCAGCATATTTAGCTCTATCGCCAAATAATTCATTCAACTTTTCAGTAAGTTTATCATATTCTTCAATAGAGAAATCAATTTCGCCAATATCTTCTATGTCATGCGTAACAGAATCTATTTCAGCTTTTTTTATTTTACCCTTTTCTGTGGTATCTTCAATCGCCCTATTTAAAGTGGTAATATCTATTTTTAAAACTTCATCATCAATTGTAGATTTTGATGAAAGCAAAGCATTTCTTGTTTGTTCAAATGAAGCAATTTCTTTATCAAGCTCAATATTTTTATTTGTATATTCTTTAATGAATTGCTCATTCTGCTTAATAGACACGTTAAATGCGCCAATTTCGTTTTTAAGGGTTTCAGAATCATACTGATTTGAAATCAGATAAGGCTTAATTGACGTGTTAAAATGTTCCCTTGCGAGTTCATCTTTTTGTTCAAGTGGCATAAGTCCTATCCATCGTGATAAAAGTCTTCCCCTTTCAGTATCTTTTTTATCAATTAATGCATCAAGATTAGATTCTGTTATTGACATTACTAAGTCAAAATCATCCTCACGTCCAATTGCTTCTTTGATTTTTTTATTAGTTTGAATACTGTTTTCTTCTTGTTGGTTATCAATATATTCAGTCAATTCTTCTTTATTTTGCCCAACTATTCTATAGTATTCAACTTTTTGCGTAGTCTTACTACGTTCAGTTCTTCTTGTAAGTGAAGGTCTTGTAAGTGTGCGCTTGATTACATATTCTTCCCCATCTATTTCAAGGCTGCCTTCAACTACAACATTAGTGGCTTCTTTAAGATGCTTATTAAAGATTTTATCTTGTGTAGCAACTTTTGGCGTCTTTCCAAATAACAAAAAATGAATTAAATCTATAGCAAATGTTGTTTTTCCACTTTGATTATCACCATTTAGTAATACAAGTCCTCGCAAAGTACTAAAATCAAATAGATTGCCATTTCCATATGACAAGAAATTATCCCATTTAATCCATTTGATACTGAATCTTCTATACTTGTCATAAACTTTATAATCAATTTTTCCATTTATTTCAGAATCTATTTTTTTAATTAATTCAAAGTCACAATCAACTATATTTTTAAGCTTCAAATAATCTTTGAAAAGCTTTACTTGAAAAACAGGGTCTTGAATATTAGAAACAATATCACTTGTCAATGCAATTTTTTCGCCCTTTTCATTCTTAGTAATGAATTCTGGCGTAACTTTAATATGTTCTTTTGATATACCGTATTTTTTAGATGCACTACCAATAGCTCTATTCATCATTTCTTTAGAAAAGTCATAAGGAGAAACTTTCCAATGTAAGTTAATTCGTGCGTTTTGACCTATGTCTAACATATTATTATTTTTTTATAATTTTAATCTTTTTAGTTGTTTTCCTTTTAGGTTTTTCTTCTATAATTGAACCTTTAGTGCCCTCGACCACGTGCTCCATAGGTAAAACCTCGACACGTTCAGGTTTATCATTGCTTGTTCTACATTCGTTTTCTCTTGTTTGAGTGTGTTGTAGTGTGGGTTTATCAGTAAATCTGCCATTTTCTATATCAAAATTTTCTTTAGGTGTTAGCCCATATTTAACAATATTAAAGCCTTTAATTAAGCAATCATCAATAAAAGCATCAACATCTGATATATTATTGATTTTACAATATCTTTCTATATCTTTTTTTATACTCATATTATTGATTTATTGCAAATATATAAAAAATGTTAATTAAATCAAAATAATATATTAATAATATTTAAAATATCATGTAATATATTATATTTTATATATAAAATAATATTATATATATTATAATAATATCATGGACAAAAATGGAAATAAAATATTAATGGGGCTTGACGTTAGTACCAAAACTATTGGTGTTACTATTTTACTTGATGACGGGTCAGATTATGGACAAATTATAGAATTAACTCATATTTCGCCAAAAGTACCAAATAAAATCAAAGGTATAGAAGCTTTATGTATTAAAAAGAAAATTTTTGATGAATTTCTCGAAAAATTTAAAGGTATTGGTATTGATGAAGTGGTGATTGAAGAGCCTTTGCTTTCTTCAAATAATGAATATACTGTTGGAACACTTTTAAGATTCAATGGTATGCTATCTTGTTCTGCATATGAAATTTTAGGTGTTGTCCCTCAATATATATCAAGCTATGATGCTCGTAAATTTTCTTTTCCTGATTTGATGTCAATTAGAAAATACAATAAATCAGGTAATCAATATGAAAGAAAGAAAATTATGAACGAAATTAAAAATTCTAAACTTGTTTTATTTGGAAGTTATTCATGGGAAGTTGATAAAAAAGCCGTTCTTCAAGAGAAAGTATCTGAATTATTTCCTCAAATAACTTGGATTTATGATAAAAAAGGTGAATTGAAAAAAGAAAATTTTGATGCTACTGATAGTTACGTTGCATGTTTAGGATATTTGAATAAACTTAGAAAAGGCGATATAGAATTTAAAATTTCAAATATTGAAGAATCTGAAAATAAAATAGAGTACGATGTTAATTATTGGGATAAAACTACACATAGAATAACATATTTAGAATAAAAAAGGAAGGTATTATTTTACCTTCCTTTTTTATTTAAATGTATATTTTCCAAAACCCTTTAGGTTTATTATTTTCATATCTTTCTAAATCTGTGACCCCATAAGGTGTTATTTTGTCGTCTTTGTTATCAAAATGACTAATATCATGATATTCTCCCTGTGTATACCAAGGGCCGTCATTTCCATATTGTGATTTATCATAATCGAGACATTCAATCATTGAATAAAGTAGGTCACTATCAGTAAATTTTAACTTATCATCCATAATATTTTTTATTAATAAATAGTTTTTTGATTTTGTTTTATTGATTTTTTTAGGTATATTTGCCAAAAAATAAAAAAATATGTTACCACCAGAATTTCAAAGAATGTATTCTATATTGGCTTCATTTTTAGGTGAAGCGAAAGGAGGATTTGACGCAAATTACACACAGTTGCAATTTGGATGTCCACATTGTTCTGAAAAATATGGAAATAGGGAACTTCAAAAGTATAACCTTGAATGTAATTATTTTGTGTTTCATTGTTGGAAATGTGGTGCTGAAGACGATGATGAAATGCATGGCTCAGTATATAAGTTGCTAAAATTGTATGGTAACGAACAACTTTATAAAGAATATAAAGAATGTGTTCAATCATTAAGAGATAGTAAACTATATAACATAGATTTTGCTAAAACATTTAAAGTTGATTTAGCGCAAATAGACAATGTAAAATTACCAAAAAGTTTTAGACCATTTAGAGAAGATAAATATTATCCACCAAAAGCAATGGAATATCTTCAAAAAAGGGGTATTACTTGGGATATAATACACGATTTTAATATAGGCTTCACAATGTATGATGAAGAAGATAAAATGGCTTCAAATCGAATAATTTTGCCTTCATACAATAAATTTGGTGAGCTTAATTATTGGACAGGTCGTGATTTTACAGGAAATGAAAAAAGGCAAAAGTATTATAACCCAAAGGTAGAAAGACGTGACATTATTTTTAATGAAGAGAAAATACAGTGGGATGCTGATGTTACACTCGTAGAAGGCCCATTTGACCACTTAGTAGTACCAAACTCAGTGCCATTACTTGGTAAAGTAATTGATAAAAAATTTAAACTTTATTGGGATATAAATGCAAAAGCAAATGCAAACATTAATATTTTTATTGACGGTGATACATTTCAAACTGCTCTTGAAACATATAAAGAATTAAACCACGGAAGATTGTATAATAAAATAAGATATATACCTGTTGACGAAAAATACGACCCATCATTGCTTTTCCAATTAGGAGGAAAAAAAATAATACTTAAACATTTAGCAAATGCTATAAAAATAAAAGAGGTATACCTTCAATAGTATACCTCTTTATTTGATTACATAATTAATATCTCATATAGTCTGATAATAGTTCACGACCTCTTTCTGTCTCAACATATGCAACGCCATCTTCATCAAATTCTATTTCCATCCAATCTGTTGGTTCGCCACCATAGAATTTAAAGCGAGCAGAGTCACCAGAAGGGTTTATTTGCACCTCATGCCCACCAAGGTTAGATGCGGTTTTATAACCTGTTGGCTTAAAATCATCAGATTCTTTCAATATTCTGTTTACTGACTTCTCCACAATCCTGTGAAGGTCACTTTCTGTTAGTCTTATAAGTTTCTTAGTCATATTTCAATACGTATTTAATTCGTTATTTAGTCAACTACCACTGCCTAAAGTCAGTGGCTTGCCATAAAGCCGTTAGGCTTCTGACGATTGGGTGATTGACCGCACCCTGCCACTTAAGGGCAGCTCGCTGCTCGAAAGTGGGTGTTTTGCACGAAGTGCAATATTGACCGCAGCGTTCCAATCAGCATCAAGGACAACACCATCAAAACATATATAATTGCATCCGTGGCGGATGCCATTACGTTTGTTTGTTCGGCTGTCAGTCTGACTTGTAAACGCTGGAGAAACTGTTTCAACTCGTTTTCCAACGAGTTGTGCCTTATTGGTCAAGCGTTCTTTGAACATATAGAATGGGACTTGAGACAAGGCATTGTTATGTCTTGTCCTCTTAAAACCTTCCTTTGTCTTGGAAGTCTTCGTCTTAATCTTCGTAAGGTCTTCCAATACAAGAATACTTGTATTGGTGCTACGAAGTAGCACATTGCAAGCTTTTTCAACTTGGCTCTTGGAAACATTACGTTCCTTATGGGATAAACGTTGAAGATGCCTTTTGGATGAATGAGAACATTTGCTCTGGAGACAACGCTTCAAATAACGTAGTTTCCTACGTTGTTTCAAGTAATTCTTGTCAACGAAGGACTTACCTTCTGAGGTGACAAAGAATCTCTTCATTCCAAGGTCAACACCGATTGCGGTGTCATCCTTGCAAGGCAAGGATTGAACCTCGAAAGATACTGAAAGGAATAGTCTACCGTTACGAGCAAAGATTGTAGGGTCTTTTGGGACACAAGTGGAGAATAATTCTCTCACCTTGTCGAAGAGGATAAATGTACAGAACTCACGTTTGTTTCTTACTTCAGTTGTCAAGGATATACCATCAATGGAAAGTCTTGAATACATTCTTTTATCAAGATGTAATGACAGTTGTTTACGTTGAGGAACTGAGGCGTTCTTATGTTTGTTACCTCTGATTGCTCTGAGTGTTGAAAGGACTTCCTTATAAGTTTTTATTGCACCTTGTGCTGGAATCAGTGGGAACTTCTTTCTGATTATACCATACAAATTATCATGGAAGGGCTTAATACCTAGTGGTATTTGCTGTTGTACAGCGATGTTGCCACAACAGTTATAAGCTTCCATTGTCTGAGTCAATAGGCTCATCCAATAGTTGTGTGTTGTGTCACTCATTTGTAGCTCTATGTTATATGTTCTGTACGTCATGTGTTTTTATTCACTCAAGGGAAATACCCTTCTTATTATAAATATAAAGAAAGTTTTAAAAGTTTAAATAAATAAGAAAAAAAAAAATAAAAATTTGTTCCAATTCCTCCCACCGCTAAAGCGTGTGGGCATCCTTGGAACGTTATTTAGTGAAAATCTATAGTGTAATAATGTATTGTTCCGCTTAAAGTCCCATTATTGATTCTTCTTAGTCCAAGTTTCTCCAACATTTGTATTGATTCTTGAACTTTTGGTAGTCTGTCATCTGCAATGAAAAATGCATAATATGCCAAATCGTTGCCAACTCTTGTTTGTACATTGAAATCATGACGATAACAAATATCAATAACCTTATCATCAAGTTCTTTGTAGATACCCATATCATCACCATCGTTCTCTGTTATGACTGATGACCTTGAACAGTTTTCGTTGATGAGCTTATTAATGGTTTGCGAAATAACTCTTTCTATTATTATATTCATATTAACAAACTTTGCAATAATAAATATCTATATCACTGAAAAAAAAAGTCTACTTTTATATTTATTTTTTTATACAATAGGGTCACCTGTATTAGCATTAATTACCTTTTCCTTGAAGATTTCAAGTTCTTTATCTACTGTATAAGTGTCAGTATCAATCCTCCATGTTTTCGTATTATTGTTAATATCTGAACGACCTGAAACGTCAGCATATATACACCCATCCCATTGCCAAGGGTCATTACTATCAACATGATAACTATCATAACTTCCTTTCACTCCATAAATAATGCAATCTTTACTTGATGCTTGCGAGTTTCTATAAGTATCTCTAAAAGTATGCCCTGTACCGTTACCTTTATTCAAAGTAGGCGCTTCTTCATAGCCAAAATATATTTCTTTTATTGAAGCAAAACCTGCTAAACAATCTGATACAAGTAAACTAATTGTATTCCCTAAAAACAAATGATGCAAGCTGGTGTTACAATACAAACAAGCATTATCAAGTTTTGTATATGGCGTAGGTATTCTTACTGCTGTTATATTTCCGTTATAGTATTGCATTTCATCTGGTACGTCATCACCTATAAGCTTTAAAAAAACTATAACTTTATTACCATTAACAACTAATTCGTGATGATTTGAAATGTTTAAAACATAAAAAGTACCATCGTCAGTTATATATGTTTTGTCAGTTTTTTTAATTTCTATAACATCAAATGTCCCCTGATGAAGAGTAGATTGCGATGTTGTGGCTACATATATTGCTTCTACGCTACTATTAGTTTTTGACCTATAAAGCATAATCTGAGGCCTTGTCTCTAAAGTTCTACCAACTATACCATAGTCATAAACTAATGTCATCATCTTATCTTCCAAAAATTTGTCATCACTTGTTGAATTACTTACACTTATCTTAGCTTTTATGTCTTCAGATTCAGTTAAATAATATGTTATTTCGCCACCATCCTTTAAACTCCCTTCAGCAGCTTTTAGATATGTAAAATTGCCATCTACCGATTCATCAGTTATACCATCAGGAAGAATAGCTGAATAAGATGCTTCACTATCACTTGTTTTTCTATTTATATTGATAGTAGCGTTGTATATATTATCAGGATACGTATAAGAGTTGTTAGAAAAATCATTTTCTTCAACATGTTTATTACTTGTAACTGTTACCGTTAATGCACTTGATTCCTTAATATCCCATTTTTTTGGTGACACATCTAAAGAATAAGTGATTATTTCATTTTTACTACCTGTAATAGCTACTTTTAAAGATGAATTTAAAGGTCCTTCACAAATGGCTGTATATTCATTATCAGAAACATATGCTACTGTTATAGCTGATATAATTTCGTTATCAATTGTGAATGTTGCTGTTGCATTTGGTATATTAGTATTAACCGTGTACGTTGCAGTTTTGTCATTTGCTTTTTGCTTTAGTACGCCAGTTGCGTTTTTTTCATTATAATTATCTCTATATGTTGCAGTTACGTTATATAAAACATAATTGTTCCTATCTACATTTTCATTAAATGTTAACTTACCATTAGTTATAGTGCCATTATCTGTAGCCCAAATAAATTTAGATGGGTCTGAAATATATTGTACATCACCATATCTTTCACTTTTAACTATCTTAATTTCCTCATCAGGATTATCAGCATAATACCCTTTAGAATATGTTACATATTTAGGCTTATGAGAATAAATTGCTTTAAATGTGTATTCAGTAGTGTCGCATTCACACGTTTCACTAACAGGTGAAATTGACATTGAATTAAATACCCAAGTAGATATTTCTTCATAAGTACTCGTTTCAATAAAACTATGCCCTACTTTTTGTGTAACTTCGTAAGATATATGCTTCCCGCCTAACTGATAAAATTCAACGTTTGTTTTTCTAATATATTGTGTTGTATTTGGTTCTAAATCCAACCCAATTATGTCAGTTAAGCTTCCATTGTTATCATCTGTAGTTACTATTATTTTTTTAGGTTTAGTGGTTGTGTCATATTCGTAACCCTTAGTATCATCATAAGTAAATGATAGCCAAGTTCTCCCATCACCTGTTATTTCACCGTACCATTCTATTTTTTTATTCATGATTAATTATTTTCGTCTATAATTTCATTATATTCAGTATACCATTCATTTGGTAAATATTCGTTTATATTTGACCGATTAAGTGTACTATTTGGTAGTCTAAAATCATAGATATATACACTTGGTTCAGACAACTCAGGTATGTAATTTGATATAGCATACAAATGTGATGAAAAATATGGGTCTAATATATCTGTAATTGATTTAACATTAGATGGGTCATAAGGTTCATTATTTACTGTATATTGTGCTGTAATATCAAAACTATAATAAGTTACGCTATTAGGTAATTTATTAGTAGCGCCATCATTTATTTTAATAAGCAATTGTTTATTATTATTTTTAGAAAAATGTATATCACAAGGTGACTTGTGATAATAATTCACATTTAATGTTAATTTTTTAGCACTATTAGACTGCGTTAATGATATAACATATTTAGTAACAAACCCATATGATTTAGTAAAACCATTTCCCTTATATGGTGTTGTTAAATATGTTGCATCAACATAAGTGCTTTTAGATTTAAAAGAAACTGTTTTTGTGGAATTATCAATTAATACATTGTTATTAGCGCAGCTTAACGTATAATCGTTGGTTTCACCACCATATGTAGATATTACATTGCTTATTACTCTCTTCAAAACATCATCACTATATTCCAAATCAATTTCTTTTGGTGTAGTAGTGCCATCACTCCAAGTAAACACATATTCTTTAGGTATGTTACGGCTTATAGTTAATGTATCATAAACATTTGTATCTGCATTAACTGAATATTTTGCAACACCAACCACATTATCTGATGTAATTTTTAGATTAGTACCTTTCCCTTCAGATAAGTCTTCAACATTTTCTGGTAAGCTTACTGAATAAGGCGTTAAGCTATTTGTTGTAACAGTTTTGATGATAATATCTTTTTCATAAACATTTTCCTCAAAACTAATTGATACTTTAGTGCCATCATATTCAGACACGGTTTCTGAAGCTGATACAGTTACATTTAATTCGTCAGACAAATTAGCGTTCCACGTATTTGGCTCAATTGATATGTTATAGTGCTTATCTTTAATGCCACTATATTGTATTGAAGCTGTGACATCTGTCGCAATTTGTGGTATTTCGCATTCAGCATAATATAATGGCTCATTAGATGAGCGTAACGAATCTACTGTTACATATTTTATATCTGTAGAATTTGTAAAGTTTAAAATTGGTGGTTCTACATTAAAGACATATTGTTTTTTATCACTTATCCCATCGGCTAATTTAACAGTAGTATATGCCTTTTTATAATAATAATTAAATGTTACATTAGCGTCTTTTATGTTAGTGTTAACCCTATAAGTAACATTTTTTGTATTATTAGTTTGCCTAACTGTTTGTTTAGCTTCTTTATCATACCCTTTATATTTAAGTGTAACGTCAAATATAGTGTCTTCACTGACATCACCCATTAATAATGTTCCATCATCATATATTATTGCGTTTTTGTTATTACATTCCCACACCGCATTTTCTGATGACGTACATTTTTCTTTAGTTGTACCTGATTGTATATAATTACCATTGTCATCTACTGCAAGAATATTAGTACCTGAATAGTAGCAATAATCAATGTATTCAAGTTCAAAATACCAATCAAATTGTATTGTGCCACCACTATAATCAAAGCCAGTGCTATCATTTATGCTTCTATCGTTTTCTTTAAAGTTTAAATGTGGTGTAGCATCTTTCAATACTTTGTAAAACAAATCATTCCTGTATGAATTTAATACTTTTTGTTTAATGTGTGCTTCGCATGTTTTTGGATTTGCAAAACCAAGCTGTTTGAATTTAATAGAACAAGTTCTATAGTCAGCATCCCCAGGTTTGCCATATGCAGGTTGTAATTTTATTTTCACATAATCTATAGGTTTTGCATCATTATCATCAGATGAAACGATAATTTTGCCATTACCATCTTCGTCAGTAGTGAATTCGTAACCATAGCTGTCTGTTTCGACAAATGATACCCATGACAATGCAGACGCAGGTATTTCGCCTTCCCATTCAACTTTTCTTTTTCTACTATCTACCATTTTTAAAAAAACTTTTAATATAAATATTTTGGTTTTAACATAATTTTAGATATATTTGCACTATATTAATAAAAGTTAAATATGATAAAATTAATTATACATGCTGCTGATATACATATAAGAAACTATCAAAGACACGAAGAATATGCTGAACAATTAACGCAATTTATTGGAAAATGTAGTGAACTTGCAAAGCCGTATAAGAAAGAAGAAGTTAGAATTGTGATAGCAGGTGATTTATTCCACCAAAAAAATACAATTTCTAATGAATTATTTGTGTTTGCTAGTTTGTTTATTAGGGAATTGGAAAACATTGCACAAGTAATAATTATTAGTGGTAATCATGACCTAATAGTTAATAATACAAGCAGAAAAGATACTATGACAGCTTTATTCGAAACTGCCAATTTTCAGAATTCAGTGTTTGTAGATTCATATTTAGGCTATGATAGTGGGACACTAATAGATGATAATGTAACGTGGGCATTATTTTCAATATATTCTGATTTTAGACGGCCTGACATTGAACAAGCAAGGGAAGAAAACCCTAATAATACAGTTATTGGGTTGTATCACGGAACAGTAGCTGGTGCAACGCTAAACAATGGCACTGTTATGCAAGACGGAACTGATGGTGATACTTTTAATGGTTGCGATTTTGTCATTGCTGGTGATATTCATAAACGGCAAGAAATAAAACGTGGTGATGTTAATATTGTATACCCTGGGTCATTAATACAACAAAGTTTTGGTGAAACTATAACACAGCATGGTTTTTGTGTGTGGGACTTGGAAAAAAAAGAACATAAATTCATTGATTTAGATACAACCTATGGGTTGTATGACTTTCAAATTTCATCCGTAGATGATATGGATAATAACAAAGAAACCTTGCTTAATTATTAAGCAAGGTTTTTATGATTAGCATAAATTTGCAGTCTTTTGATTTTCGTCAATCAAATTATTAGCTTCTTCTGGATTATCAACTGATGTTGATACTACACTCAAGAAAATATGTGATTTATCTGTTATACCGTTGCATTGCATTGCAACATTAAACACTTTATCATCATCATATGAAGCATATATATCAATAGATATGTTAGTGCATGCATTTGACAGTTTAAGTGTGAATTTATCAATACCGTCAAACTCACATAATAAACTATTACCTGTTAATTTTGTTATTTTGACGCCTTTAACTTCTTCCCATTTAAAATTTGCATATTTAGAACCAATAAGTGATGTTACCTTAACATTTGCTGAATGTTCAGTTATATTAGTATAGCTTGCTTTAAGTATGCAATTATCATCTATGTTTTCATCAATGCATTGGTATAAGTCAATGAATATCAAATTATTATTTGCGTCTTTTAATTTAAGTACCTCATTATCATCACAACCAAAGTTTTCACTTGTGTTAGATACCACCATTATTTTACTATTATCATATTTTATAGCAGTGAATTTTTCTGTCGATGGATTTAATATTTCATAATCATCATTTGCGTAAATTGTTGAATATGCTACTGAATTTTCGCCATTGAAGCATAAATAATTAGGAACTGCTTTAAAATATGATTTATTGAAAAGACTTATGTATAATTTATTGTAATTGCTGCAAAACAAATCACCATATGTAAAAAATATTTCGCCATATCCATATTTCATGTCTGGTGATGGAAAAACTTTTAATTCTCCATCACCAACACCGCTATATGAAGATAGCATTATATTACCTTTAACCTTGGCACTCCAATTAGTGTTTGATTTAATGTATACAATGCCTTCGTTGTAAAATGCTTCAAATTTATCCATAATTACATCTTTTGACCATTATATATATAACAAGTTTCTAAAATTGCACCACTTGGAATTACCTGATTCATATAAGGTACTACTATAGATTGTAAGTATTTCATTTCCTCCAATGCTGATTTACTATAGAAACTATCATTTCTTAAATAGAAAATAATTTTAACTATTTTATTATTAACTATTTGGTTAGTGCACCCATCTATTAATTTCGCTTCTTCTTTTTTAATTTTACCGTAAGAAAAATTAGGGTTATTTCTACAAGTCATTTCTTTAGGACTAATATCTGAAACATTATAAGGTATTTCATTATTTTTAGTAATAATATCATTATTAAAATAATAATAATTTACAGTGTCAAAGAAATTACGTTTAATAGTTCCATTGTCATCTACAGTAGTAATGGTTGCTCTTGATTCAAACCAATCCCCAAAATAATGTATTTTGCTGTCTTCAATTAAAAAATCATCATAAGATAGGTCGCATTCATCATCTTTAATTAACCCACTAAACCCAAAGTTATCAATATCGTTGTGAAGTGATATATTTGCATAGTTTGGATAATCAATAAGAATTGATTCATCTATTAATGAATTATTAGATGAGTATTTAAATAAGTTACTAAAGTATGTAAAATATTCATGACCGTTATCATAATGCAAATGTCCTGTATGTGGGTTATTACCTTTGAAATAATCTTCATCTGAATTTATACGATAAAAATCATAATCAGTATTCTTAAGCTGTTCCCACCCTAAAGGACTTAATTCACCTACTGAATAAACATCATTTATCCTAAAATAATGAGTAAAATTATCACCTTCCATGTATTTACCATTTTCAAAAACAGTAAACGTTGATACTGAATCTTGGTCTGAATACAAATATATTGTTTCATTACCATCAGGCTTAATTAAATACACTTTTATATTTTGACCATTAATGTCATCATCAGTTAAATCATACCTTCTCTTATTATTTGGCTCAAATGGGTTACTTACAATCACATAGTCATTAAAATAAGCTTCACCTACTACAATTGAATTATTAACTATTTGCACTTCAAAATATCTATAATCGGTAACACCATCACTTTCAGTTATTATATCATATACAACGCCATCCACAACTGCATAAGAACCTGATAAGTTTGTTACATAGTAAATTTCACCATTTGTTAAACTTTGCACTGGTAAATCAAAAAGGTCTTGAAGCTTATCAACATTTTTAATATTTCTAAGCGTTTCCTGATAGATTTTGCTGTCGTTTGGTTTAGTCACAATGTTATTATCTTTATCAAACATATAAGGGTATGTTGATGTCCACCCACCATTCATTTGGTAATAAGGATTCCCATCATAAACTTTGTTTTTATCAAAATTTGGGTAAAGATAACGTTTACCATCAATATCACGATACATTACAGGTAGACCTTGGTAATCTTCATAATCATCATTGCCATATACTGAATAAGAAATATTCTTAGCTTTATTAACCCAATTATATTTATAATCTAAAATGCCGTTAACATAAGGGTCTTCTATTCTTGTTGTAAAAGATGTATATTCTTTTATTTCAAAATCATATCTATTATAATTCCCAACTCCACCATTACTACTAATGTAGCTTTCTTTTTCATATAAAGGTAAAGCATCATACCATCTTTTACTTCTCATTCCGAACATACCAAGAATCATTTCTACACTATCTTGTGTTCCTTTATGCTTCCATATTTCTTTAGAGTTAAGAATTAAACGTTTTTCAAATTCAACATTTACTTCTGGCATTGACCATTCTTTCTCTGAAGAATAGTTTTTAATTCGTTCTAAGATGTTATTATTACAAGGACTTATAAATGTGTTGCCAGTTATATTTTCTCCGCCATACGAAGTTATTTCATTTTTTGGATAATCTATTGTACTTCCACTATCAAGTTCTGATGATTCAGTGGATGCTGAAAATACAGTTCCACCAGTATTCGTAAACTTACCATAGCCACACGTTTCTCTTCCATTTTCAAATTCTCTACTGTACGATTCAACAGGTATATCAGTTTCTTGCTCTTCGTAATTAAATACGATAGTTTGTGCAGACTCACAAGATTGATTATTTACGTCTAAAGTAAATTGTTCAGATGTTTCTTGATGATTTGGTGTGCACCCAAAAAAGTAACCATCAGGATAAATGTCAAGTTTTTTATCATATGGTTTTACTAAAAAACTTGTATCTTGCGTAAATAGCCTTTTTAAAGCATTTCCATTGTATGTGTTACTTTTTTCATCATCTTCTGTTGTTTTATCTGAAATGTCAGTTTTAGATGCACCAGTATATTCTATTAATGTATAAGGTGTTATTTGTTTAAAATCCCATCCATTATTTTCCAATGCATCAGTGAAAAAATAATCAGGTAAATTGTTTATATCATCATATGTTATAGTTCTATAACTAGCTATAGCATTAATGTATGATAAAATTTCATCAAATTCTCTTCCAAAAAGCCTAATTATTTTTGATATTTTATCTCCTGCACTAATAATATCTTCAGATTCTTCTTGTGTCTTTAGTTTTCTATATGTCCAGTCAAAGTTTTTAATAGATTCATGGGTCATTGACCTATACATATTATCGCAAAATCTTTCATCGTAGAAATTAGCAATATCAACTAAATTCTGTATGTAAGCGTCAAATGAAACACCATCAGCACCAATATTATAACTGCCGTATGTAGTTGGGAATGTAAATGATTCTATATTACTATAGTACCCATATTCATTTTCTCTTAAAATATTAAAATAAGCAGTATATTTAGGGGAAGAATCTTTATTCATTAATATTCTTTCAAACATATCAAGACTTTTGAAAAACTCGTCTAAGAATTGCACTTTAGGTCTTATGCTATATTTGAAAGCGCCATTTTCTATTAGATTATCATATTTTGATAGGTCAATTAAATATTTTATTTCTTTATTATTGCTTACCCAAGCTTCTATAACGAAGGTTTCACTGCTATCTACACACGTTATTTCAACGTCACAAATTTTTTCACCAACACAAAGTTTGTCTAAATGGTTTTTAACTACCCAATTAAATTTATGGGCTTCGCCATTATTACCTATTAATTCATAATTTTTATACCCTTCATTGGCAAAAAATTTAAGAAAATTATCATCAGTTATTTCACTACTTTTCTTAAATGCCGTGTGAATATTAACATTAAACGGATTATCAACCAAGAAATAATTATCTCCACCAAGTCTTTTAATCTTTGTTTTAGAATTTCCGTTACCATCATCGTTTAATGCGCCATTAGTACCACTATTAAATTCTGAATTATCAGTGTAAAACACAGGAATACCACCTACTACAGTTGTAGCAGTCACTGAGCCATTTCTGCTTATTATTTCTTCAGTATCAGTTGTCTCACCGCTTAATGTTTTAGAGGTTGAAAATGGGTTTCCATTTTTATCCAAGTCCCACACATCTTCAACATATGTATATGACGATACAGTTGTATTGTCAAATGGTATAAACAATTCACCAGGGAATTTATTAATAATGTCATTTATTGAAGCTCTTATTAATTCTGAACAAGAGCCGAAATATGCAAAATCCCTTAAATTGTAATAATCCCTTTTAATTACGATTGATTCATCTTCAGATGATGTTTCATCTTTAATATAATCTTGTAACGTGCTTAATGTCCAAACATCACCACTAAAATGCTCTTCCCAATTAACACTATGTGAATCTTTTTTAACATTATCATCATTATTCACTGTAATTATAAAATTACCTGTTTGGTAAATTGGGGTTTGATTACTTGTGAAACTATTTTTACCACCAATAGTGGTAATATCCCTTTCGTAGATAGTACCACTATTAGTAAGTTGGTGCTTTTTTTTAAGCACATAATTAGAATGTGATTTTATATATGGCATACCCTTAAATTAACTTAAATTTTATCATCTAATGTTTGAGAATAGTCAACATTATTTGTTCTGTTTTGTTTTACTTCATAAATAGGTTGTCCTGTTTCACTATCTTTAAGTGTAAAGTTTTCAGACTGATTATAAATTTCATTATCACTATTAAATGTAGTGATTAAGCCGTTATCAAGGCTTCTAAGTTGCGAACCTTCAAGCATTGTTGAAATAGTGTCAGCATCATGCTCTACTAATTCTAAATCTATCATAACAGGCTCAAACATCGTATTAACGAGCAAAATACGCTGCGTAGGTTTTCCAATATAAGGCGCAGCATTAGCTTTAAAACTTGGTGCTGAAGACGGTGTTACAGTTAAAAATGATAATGTAGAATTTTCATTATACCTATATGTGTATGATTTATCACTTGAGCTATTAGAAGCCATTACTATAGGTTCGCATTTGTTATTGCTAGTTATTAGCCTATAATAGTCTTGTCTATCACCATTATCGTCAATATAAATTATCCTCCACCCAACTAATGAGTTATTTGTCAAAACTTTTGTCCTTATTAAAGAATCTTCAATACTTGATGAATCTAATACTATGCCATTTATATTAGAATGTGCAGCTAGCGTGCTAATATCAGCAATAACTGCTGGTATTTCTTTTGGCTTTATGTAAATTGTATAGAACCCTTTTTGATTGAAATATTCCAAAGGCAATTTAAGATTATACATACCTTCAAGAACATTATCAGTTGAATCACCACCATCATATAGTGCATTTGCCAAAATACTTGATGGCAATTTTGTAAATACTGCATTTCGTGAATTATCACTATTTCTGGTTTTATGATATGCATAATAAATATCCACCAATGAAGAATCTATGTTTGCTGGCACTGAAATGCCATATACTCCTGCTGACATTATATTACTTTTAATTTTCTATTATATTAAAAACTGAACCATTACCATATTGTAGTAAAGAGTTCATATCACTTATCTCTTGAAGCCTTAAATGTTTGTCTAAGGCTTTGTTTATACCTCTGTCTATATAAATATCAGATTTGATATTTTGAGGTAATGCTACGCCAAAATCATATTCTTTTCTGAAAACAGGCGCAGCTATTGTGTTATTTAATTGGTCAAAACCATTTTCATGTGTGAATTCTTCTTTAGTGACAACTACATCACCATTATTATCTAAGCCTAATAATTTTATATTACTATAAAATATAGCGTCATTCACATCCTTTAGTTGATTATTATAATCATTAAGTGTGATTCTTCTTGTGTTTTGAATAATATTATAATATCTTAGAGTAAAAGAAGAGCCATCCAATAAATTATATAAACAATTTTCCAATTTTAATACATCGTCTTCCACATACTTAACCCCATGATTTTTACCAGCTGCAAGTTCATACCCACTATATTCATTATATTCTTTTAGCGTAATACGTTCTCTTAGAATAGCCCCTATATAATAGGTAAAAACGCAATGTGTTTCAATGACAGCTTCATTTAAATTGGAAATGTCATCTACGTATTTTTCAAGTTCTTTTTCATTATCACTATTGAGAAAAGTATTCACTATATCCATTGACAATTCTATTGTAGTTAAAACATTCTTTTTGTCATAATCGTTCATGGAATTATTTAATATTATAGAACTTTTTTCTAATTTCTTACCATTTATTGTGTGGTATATTTCCATTGATTCCATAATATTGCCATTGAAAAATTGTTTTTCTGAATCACCATCTATGGTTAAATTGTTATTTTTAGACAATTGTGAAACATTACCAACCTTATAATATAAATCAAGTAAGCAATCATTATATGGTTGGGCATATTTTGTTTTTGTCCTTTCATCATATGAAGGTTCATAGTATCCAGGCATTTCATTACCTAAATCATCATGCAAGACGTTAGTTTGCCTAAATAAGTCCAATTTAGAATTTGTGTGGCCACTTATTTCATCACATTTATATATGGTATAAGGATGTACAATTTTTAATTTGCCATCTTTTACATCATATTTTTTCCAATCTACATTACTTAATTCAGATTCTATTTCAAAAATTTTATTATCTTTAATGTAGAATCTTCCTTCTTTAGTGTCAACATACCCATCTATTTTAGTAAAAGTTGTATCAGTGCCATTTATATCAATCGTTAAAACATTTTTATCTGCTACATATAAAGTATTAGCGAATTTTATGCAACCTATTTTACCATCCTTTTCAGGCAATACTTCACAATCATAATCAGATGTATCAATGCATGCTTTATAAGTTTTAAAATTAAAATAATAATTGTTACCTTTTTTTATTGCGTAAAATATCCTATTATTTATTTTAGTGTAATATTGGCCGTCAGCAGTTTCATCTACTGAAAGCATAAGTCCATTAGCCAATGAATTTTTGAAGCCTTTATAATAAACATATTTTTTAAGCTCTACAGGATAAATTTTATCATTTATTAGGAAAAATCCATTATCATAATAGTTTATATCATAGTCAATAGACATATTTTCATCTGAAGGATTATATACTATTTTACCATTGTCATTGTAAGCAAATTCTAAAATGTCAGTTACAAATTCATTTTTATGTTTGTTAACATAATATCCAGTATAATCAATCCAATCTTCTTCGTTGAACACATTTTCTTTATAATCATTTTGGATATATCCAACTGATTCATTTTTAATCATATAAACATTATTATCAACAAAAATGTCACCTGTTTCATTATTAGTTATTATAGGTCTATTAACAACAGTACCACCGTTTTCGTCAGTGCTAATTGTAGGTTTATAATTTGTTTTTTCTTTGTATTCATTAGAAAATATAGCCATTTCGCCAATATCATCAATATTTACTGATAAAGTTATTGGTATGACTAATGATGCTGATTTTAATGATGTTGGCTTTGTAGATAGGCTATCTACCCAATCCTTTAAATCATAATAAAGCTCATTGCCACCACGTTTAAAATATTTAAAGCAGTCACAACAATCATCAGAAGACATACAAATAGTTTTTAAATCAGAATCAGTATATGCTTTCGGTGTTACGATGATTTCAGGCCAACTAACTATATTATCTCCATCTAGCATAAAGCTATTAAAATCTAAGTCATTTGTATTCTCTTCAATAGTATATAGGTTGTAATCAGAATAATCTTTATCAACAAGTTCGCTTGTAAACAAAGCATTATCTATACCAAGCCCTTTAATGTCATTTGTTTTTTCTGACACATTAATACTAAATGTATATTTATTAGCATTATCAAGAAATTTATTATATTTCTCATAACGTTCTTTAAGCCAATAATAAAATTTAATTGCAGTGCCATAATACAAATAAGAGAACCCATTTTTTTCTATGAATTTTTTTGGCAGCCTATATTTAGGCAAACAAGTCATATTAATCCAGTTATAAAAATAATCACCACCTCTTGAATTATATAATGAATCGTATTCTTCATATTTTTTCAATTCATTATTACTTTTATCTTCTATTTCATATTCGTAATATTCAAGCGCATTTTTATATTTAGTTTTACCTTTACCAGAATTAAGCAAATTATGGTATTCATTAAAAAATGAATACCATTTTTGCAACGTTCTATATGTTAAAAACTTATGTTTTTTGGCACGTTCAAGAACGTCAACTATTTCTAAATATTTTGTTTTGGATGTACAGTTAATAGAGTAAATATCCCTTCCGTAATAGAAATAATAAATAGACCCTTCTTCAGCCCTATTCAATAAGTCTTTCTTACTTATTTGATTAATTGTGTAATACCCACCATTATCATCTGGTATATTAATGTATATATCTGTATAATCAGTTATATAGTCAATATATTCATAAGGTATTTCTATATCACTTGGAATCATACCATAATTTCCATTAATTTTGGCATTAGCTATATTATCAGTATATATGTCAGTAAATTCAACTTTTTCTTCGATTTTAGAAACATCAATGGATGCGTTTATTGCATCACGGTATGCTTCTGAATATGATTCATATTCAGAATAATAATTACCATAATTAATAACCCATTTTTTATTTAAAGAAGGTATAATCCCAGGTAATCTTGATTTCATATCTTCCATTGATATTTTCTTAATAATCTGTTTCATAAGATTGATTTTTAATTTTTAATTCAAATAAGTTAAATAACATAGTGCTATTTTCAACACCCATTTTATCATTTTCTACAAATCGTTCAGGTAAATAATAAAAGTATTTTTTATCTTTTTCAGAATAAATAACTTTTATTGGTATATACATTTTATTGTATAAATCTGTCATAGCCACACCTTTTTTCATTAATTCAACATCAGAATAATTATCCATATATAAAGGTTCAGTCCCTTCTTCATTAGTTGGTATTATGAAAGGTAAAACTAAACCTGTACCTGCATGACAAAAATCTATTTTAAGATATATAGTGTTTTCCCTTAATTTTGTTGAATAATCTCTAAATAAATATAAATAAAAGCCTTCTGAAGAAGTATTTGTTGAATATTTATTATTGACAGTAATACTGCTATCTAATCTTTTATTAGTTTTAATTTCTATTACATTGCCATTAGTATAATTTTCTGATAATACATTAATATTTTTAGTTATTTCATTTGTGTTAACATTAATAAAATTCCCATTAGAACTAAAATCCATATATTTCTTATATAAAGAATTTTCATCCATAAATATTGTAGAAGTTGACAGCAAAACTTGTGTATGCGGGCTATTAGTACTGTAAAATGATAATCTTAAAAACGATTTCCCTATTTTATTTTTCCTATACTTAACATCTTCATCCGTAAAATTCAATAATCCCATTAAATCAGATGAATTTTGCAAAAGAAGTTTATCTTCATACAAGTCATAATAATAATTGTCAATTACAAACCAATTAGAATTGGCTAAATTTGTCCCATAATTGACTATTTCTTTTTTATCCACTGATATTTCACCATTTGAATTAAATGGTTTTATATAGCCTTTAATTGGTATTCCACCTAATTCTTCAGTGTTATCTTCATTTATTTTCCATGAATCTTTATTCCTTGTCCTAAAATGTAAGTTAAAAACTAATTTAGTAATTGGTGCAAACCCATCACCCATATAATAACCAGGGTAATATACATCTTTTTCCATATCTACTATTGAATTAACACCCTCTTCTGTTTTTTCGTTCACAAATTCATTTTGCAAAACATCATCAGCATTAACATTAGCACCTATTTTATTACCCAAAGATATAGGTAATGTTATATAGTCACTTATTTGGTAGATAGCTAATTTATTTAAGGTTAAATTAACGTCTTTAGTTGATATAGGTCTATTTGATGTTGCAGCCAATACTGCTGCCACTTCAGGTGTAATATTATCATCGCCAAAAATATTATTTTTTAGATAAAAGTGAAAAGATTCTAAATTTTTATATAATTTTCTGTTAACAGTTTCTTTTATTACATAATCGTCATTATTAACTACAGGACTTAATAGCAATGAATCACTACCTAATATATCAATAATCTCAAATTCATATTTTTCAGGTTTATTTAATTTGCAGAATTTTGAAGTGCCATCTTTTGTGTAGTATATTGGATAAACAACGTCATCTATAACTATGCCATCAACTTCAGTAACAGTGTATGCTGAAACGTCAGTTGATTCATTTTGATATGAATAAATCACGCTATCACCACTTTTTGTATATATTTTGTTAGTGTAATAGCATTTCTTAATAGTTTTCATCTCATTGCTAGTAGTATCTTCATTTACAATTTCTTCATTGAAAAATGTTAAAGGAATTGAGTTACCATTAACTACTATTTTACCTGAAAGTAAATCAGAATCAGTGTATTCTATTTTATAGTCTTCATTATTTATTGTAACATAGTCGCCAACATTATTTTTAATCAAATATTTCTGATTATCAAAAAAGACAAAAGTGTCGTCTATTACGTCAAGTTCAGAATATGGGTAGTTGCTTTCTGCTATTATAATATCATATAATTTATATGTTGATATATCAGTTTTGCTTTTTAAAACTGAGTAAATAGCTGATTCATTAGTTTTAAGCAAGGATTCAATGTTTACTTCTTCATCACCTACTTTTAAAGTAGCTTCATCAGTATAATTATATTCTTCTACACTATCAAAAGAATCATTTTTATAAAAATTTCCTTCAACTAGTACTCCATATTCAGTATCATTTCCTTCACCATAGTCAAAAAAATCATAGACGTCATTTTTGTATATGATAAAAGGATAATACATCGCAGGTGTTGAGCTTACTACGTCAATTTCATTATTATCTGAAGCTTTTATTAAAAATTTATAGCAATTAAACCATTTATTATATTCATAGTCCTTTACTGATATTTCATTGTCATCTATGGTAGTTAACAGTTCATCGTTGCCATATTTTTTTATTACTGGTGGCTCGTAACCTGTTTTATAGTCATCATTTGGTATTAAATTAGTGTCTACCCTATATTTTTCACCCTTTATCCATACAACACCATTTTCTATCCAATTTTTTACTGTGATTGTAACAGTATCATCATTTGTCCTATAAAAAAATCCTTCTATTAAAAATCCTTTTAGTCCATTGTTTGCATATTCGTAATAAAAATTTCCGTTATATTCAATATAACGAACAGTTTTTACTTCATCATAATCAATAACGTCTACTGAATTAATAGATTTACGTTCCTTAGTTATAACATACCCTTGTCTTCTGACTAAGTCTAAATTTATTTTAGTTTGGATTTTATTTTCAACATAAGGGCTTGACAAAGAAACTTCTTCGCCATCCCTTATGCCTTCGAAATAGTCAGTAACACCAGATATGTAAGACAAATCTTTTGATAAATAAGTTTCCCTTACGCTTAACTTATTTAATTCTGGCGTCATATGTGCTTTTAAACTATATTTTAGCATTCTTTCAAATTTTCTTCAGATGTGTAGTTATCTTCAATTTCTTCTGGCATTTTTTCAGAATCAAATTCATAAGATAATGTGTAATTATTACTTTGACTAACATTATAGTTATAATTTAATCCTAAGCTACCATCAGCGTCTTGTCTTCTCAAATAAAAATTTATATTTCTATTGATATATAACGCATTGTTTGTAAATGGGTATTCTTCAACATTTGAATTATCATCAAAGCCGTTTTGTATAACATCTCGCCAATAAAATTCGCAAGAGCCATCTTTAATTATTTTTGCATATGATGGGGTTGTATCATCACGTGTTAATAATATATATCTTGATATATCATTTATATAAGGTAATTTGACATCAATATTATTTTCATCTAAAATATAGCACAAAAATTTTTTATCAGTAATTAATTTTGAAACTATGCCATTATACAATACATTATCAATTTTATCGTATATAGTAAATTTATCATTAATGGAAAAATAATTAACATCGTCAGTATATATTATTAATTCATCATCTTGATATTCTAAAGATAAAATTGTATGTGTTATAGCTTTTTCTTTGCTTAAATCTGCTGAAATAGTCTTAACAGGTATTTTATAATGCGCTTTATAGTAATAGCCTTCATCCCTTGTAAGTGGGTTATAAATCCTCTGTTCTGAATGATTTTTATGGTATGTTGATGACGGTTCTCTTGTGTGACCTTCATCATTTATTATTTCATCATATGTAAATGAACTAAATGATTTGTAAGCAATACTATTGCTTTTTGTTAATTCACGTTGCGCTGTATTAAATCTATTGAATATAGGCTGTATACACACCTCATTAGCATCAGTAGGTGAATAATAGCATAAATCTCCATAGAAATTTTTATCAGCATCAAAGATTATTTCATCAGCACCATATCTTTTAGTTGCATCTTTGTTTATCACACCCATTATAACACCTTCTTTACCTGTAGTGCATATTGAACGTACATCTTCATATCTTGTATCATCCGATGACTCATCTGATAAAATAAAACCACAGCTATTTTTACCGAAGCAGTGTGAATATTCAATTTCGCTATCTTTTGTATTACATTCTGTAGGATTGCCATAGTCATCTATTCCATACCATTTTTTATATCCTTTATTACGCTTAAATATTGACAAATAAATATCACTTAATGGTCTACCAAGATTATCTTTTAAATATGACAAATCTATATCATCAGTAAAAACGATTTCATTTATGCTATCACCATATATATTCTTTGAAAATCCTAATTTATTTATGTGACTTTCGAACATATTATCACTATTAGAATAATCAGCTATTAATGTACTATCATTATCATACAGTGTTTTATCATTTATTTCGATGTCAGAAAACTTAAAATTAGGTATTTTTGAAAAAATTCTTACATAATAATTGCATTCAATACCATTTACAACTTTTTTGAAAGAAATGTTAGTAGTAGTTCTGTCCAATGAAATTTTATTAGTATCAGGAACGGCACAATATACATAGTTCTTGGATTCATATGTTTCTACATATCTAACATTGTTTAGAGATTGGTTCTTAAAATATGTTATGCCATCAACAACTAATGTATTTCCTTTAGTATCTTCATCTTTCAGTTCATACCATTTATTCGAAATTGTCACTCCATTTCTGTATATCTGAAATATATATTTACTATATACTAATGAAACTGTGGCATTTGATATAATCAATTCATTATCTGAATAAATGTTTACATAGTCGCCTTCACTTAAACCATGCTGTGAAACAGAATAAAAAGTTATTACATCAACACCATTATCATCTTTAATATTTTCATTAAATACTTCTATTTTAAGGCTATTAATTTCACTATTAATAAAACTAATACCTTCAGTTGTAGACGAACTAGGATATGTCAAGCAATAGTCCCAATTAGGCTCTATTCTATTCCTATATTCATTATATTTCGGTGTGAATGAAAATAAATCACGTTCTGGATACATATCAATAAATTCGCCATTCAATTTGTTATTAATAACATTATATATAGGTAATTTTTTACTGCTATTTAATACAGTGCAATTTTTTAATTGAATTTTTCCTTTATTTTTAAAACCAAACCACCCGTTGACTTCTAATAAGTTATTTTTTAATGAGTTATCAAAACTATTAAAGCCGTTTTTTTGATAAAGATGTGATTGCTTGTAAAATTTCTTATATGCTGACGAATCTTTTAAATAATAAGACACTGGATATTTGTTGTTATACATATTTTCAATTCTGGAATTAACTGACAAAGCATAGTCAGAATAATTGTCATCCATTCCGAAATTTAACTTATCCCATCTTGTTGTAGAGCCTACATATACATCTTGTATTAATAAAGTTGTTTCTTTATTTTCTTTTAATTCAAAACCAGTATAATGATATTCTACTTCGTATTTTTCATTTTTTCCATCATCACTAATAAAAAATTTGCCAAATAATGTATTCTCTGGAGAATTTTTTATATTTTTTGATGCAAAAATATTAATATTAAACGTGCAGTACATATCATGATAATCAACAACCCCATTTTTAAGGTGCGGTTCTGCTTGTATATAAAGTCCTGTTATAGAATATATAATATTACCATCTTCTTCAGCAATAAAACCCCTTTTAATAATTTCACCTTTTTCGTTACGCATCCAATCATCTATTGTATTAAATGTTTCATCTATATTAGACTTTTTATCATCGTTATATAATACAAGGTTAAAAGAATTGTTCCTGAATAAATGATTATTAAAAATATCAGTACCGCAATGATAAGTAAACCCATAATCTCCATTTGATAGTTGAGTATCACGCACTGCTTGATATGAATTCCATTCAAATGATTTATCATCACCATCTTTAGGTTTTATAGGGTTACTACCGTCTTTATCCTTTATGTTCCCATTTTTAATAGTTTCGTAGTTAATAGATGTTGCACTGTCAGAACCCTCATACCTAATTATTTCAGTAACAGGGTTAAATAAAACATTACTGCATATAGCGTTAATATTAACAGTAAGTCTTACTTTATTACTTTGTTTTCTCTCATACCTATACCTATCATATGCATTTATCGTTCCAACAATATTATTGTCAGTAAACATCTTTTTATTGGATAATAAATCTACATCCAAATAAAAAGATGAATTATTGGATTTTTTGCTATTATTTATAGGTAAAAATATCTTATTATTGTCCATCAGTATCGTTTATTTGTATACTACGTGTAAGTTTATTTTCTGTAGGGCTTTCCCCACAATATTCTTGCAATGTAATACTATAAATTCCAGCAGGTATGTTTTTAGTTTCAAAAACAAAAAATATTTTGCCTAAATTACTATCAAAAAATAATCTTCCATCATAATCAGAATTTCCTGAAAAAATAACTTTAACTTTATAAGTTTCGTTCCCACCATTAGAAGAAAGTGTTGCAAAATTATTTCTATCATTAAAGTCAATGATATTTTGATTAGACCCATAAAGTTCTATGTAATTAATTAATATAGAACCTACTTCATCTTCACTTTCTGTTGTACCATTAGTTGAAGTTAATTCAAATTTTATAGGTGTAGGATAAACTTTTATTGTATTTGCATAGCTGCCGACTTTATATCCATTAGAATCATAACCAGTTACTTCGGTGTGATACGTACCATTTGCTAAATTACTAATAGTTACTATATTACTATCATCGCTACTAACGCCAACATTTTCACCAAATGTATATTCAAATTTATGACAATTAGTACAATTTATTGTTACTACACCATTATTGTCATTACAATAAGTTGATGCAGTATAATTTATTTGTACATTCATATTTGACGTACTATCAGAATCGGTTAAGCATTCATCTATATAATCACGTTTAAATTTATCTATTGCAGTACTACCTTCATTAATACCAAAATAAAAATAAAATGAATTATTATATAAAGGGAAAAAGTATTCATCATTAGGCCTTTTTATATAAAACTTAGGTGTTTCACCAAACCTGAATTTAAGATAATCATTGTCAACTTCATCAAAACCATTCTCTTCTTCAGGTATAGTAGCATCTGAATCATTTGCATAATATTCTTTATAGTTTTTTAATAACCCATTAAAATCATAAGGGCAAAGATATTTCAATTTATAAAAATTGTATCCTGTGATACTATTAACAGAATCATCTGACACTAATAGTGTATTCGAATTTAATGTTGAGAAAATTTGCCTTGAATAATTATCTTGTATTTCATCTACAGTTATTAGTCCATCACCGTTTTTATCTGCTATAGGCATATCAAGAGATACGCCAAGTTCGCAAATTCTTTCAAGATTAATAAATGTTTTGGGGCTAGTATATGCAGTAATTATACTTTTGTATTCTTTTCTACCAATAAGCAACCATATATATTCATAAAAAGTGTACCAATTTCTTCTTGTGCCAAAGAATAAGCCTTTCCTCATTCTATAGCCTTCATCATCAAGGTCTATATTTTCATCATCTTTAGATGTACCCCAATGCATACCCGTAACACTATTATTTCCTTCATCATCACTATGCGTACCCATAGGCGGTAAATTACAAGATGACATAGGGTAAATGTTACTAAATTTAGGTATTCCATTAATATCAGAATCAGATAAACTGCCTAATAGGATAATATCAGTTGAATATAGTCTTCTAATTATTTTATTAGAAGTACCTTCTGAATATTGCGATGAATTGTAATAATATATGTTAATACCATCTTTATTTAATACATTTTTAATTAACCCATTATTCAGTTTCATATAGTTTATTATTTTATCATATCTATATACAACGTCATCAAAATATGTTGTATATAAATTTCTAAAATAATTAAAAATTCTATAAAAAAAAGAATATTTGCCATTAGTTCTTGGGGCGTCATTTAATGCATTCTTATTATTATCATATATTAAATGATTTTTAACATACATCGTATCGGATGCAAGTCCACCATACCCCTCAAAGCATATTGGCAAATTGCCAGTATCAGCTAAAATTAAATTATTATAGCTTTTACTGCTTGAGCAAAATGTATCAATGTAGGAAACATTGCCATTTAATGAATTAGTTGCGTTATTCCTCCAATACCATAATGGAAAATATAAGCACCCATTTATCCAATCATTATAGAAATCTAACGATATTGCGTCATCTTCTTCAAGAACACTTTCTATATATGTGTCAAGTTCTGGATATTGTGTTCTATTTACAGCGCTATCCCAAAAAACATATTGGAATTGTTTTACTTCTGCTTTTTCACTAAAAAAGTCATCCCAAAAGTTACTTAATATTTCATTTGTAGAAAGATTAACTTTTGTTCTTATCTTATTGTAAGGAAAAATGTTTTTGCTGCTAGACGATTCTTTATTAACACCCTTTATACCTGTGTAATATTGCGATAAATAATTATTTATTTGTGTTCTTGGTATATAATTCTTGACACTATATACACAATCCCATAATAAATCCCTAAAGCAAGAATCAGGTGTATTAGTACCAAATTCATACATATTATCATAATCATCGTCAACCAAAATAGGGGAACGTAGGCCACCATCATTTATTTTAGGGTTATTTGGGACTAAATATTTAGCTTTGTGCCTTGATATTGTACTATCACTATTTTCGGTTAACGAAAATCTAAATCTAACACTTGCCCTTGTTGGTATTCCTTTAGTAGGGTCGTTGGTAGGCACAATATTGCCTTTTTCATCCATTCCAACGTAGTCTAAATTCATAGGTATTTGATAGCACCACGTCCCATCTGAATCTATCAGTTGGTTTCCTTTGATTACCAATTCTTCTACATTTCCATAAGGTGTTTTTCTTATCATTTCTATAGTGCCTTCGTTTGGCACTAATTGTGACATTTCACCCATATTTTCACTTACGTCACAATCAAATGATATGTTGTTATTCCTACTGTCAGTAATAACTGACCCTAAAAACACACAAGATGTAGTAAATTCATATTGTATGCTTACATCCTTCCTTGAAATAGCAATCTGTTCGAAATTTTCATCACCCCAAAAAGGGTAAACCATTACTGTTTCATTTTGACTGTAAAGCTGTGCTAAATCATCTAAAGTATTACTTTCATTAAACTTTGTTGGGCTTTGGAATTGGTTTATGCTATATCCTTTAGATATTAAATCTCTAGGCTTTTGCGAAATGATACCTATGTCAGAAAGGTCAATGTCCACATGAATTTGTGTACTACCTGTAGGTACACCAAAAATCATATAATCACCTGCTTTATTTGTAGTTGTTGTATATTTATAATATTTGTCATAAACTTCCAACATAGAATCATTGTCTAACACCAACCTTTTTGAAGGAAAAGTGCCTACTTTGCTATAGCATTTATTTTCAGAATAATTTGGTAGTATGTTGTATCTTTTGCCGTTTTTATTAGTATCATTAACCTCCTTATAAGGGTAAAGATTCACTAAATCATTATTTAGTGAATCTTCGTCAGTCAATGGTATAAAAACAGAAACCTTTGCATTTGGTATACCAAATGCATCATTAGCTAATACTCGTCCAACAATAACGCCATAATTAGCAGAATGTATTTTATAAGCATCTTCTTGGGATAATTGTAAAGATAATATTTCAAATAAATCAACATTTTGCTTCATATTTAAATGCAACACTTTATCTTTACCAATATCCGCTTTTATTCTTAAAGTTTTGTCCATTGTTTCAAGTCATCATAACGAAATAAATTATAAGCAAACATAACATTTTCCTTAAATGTAAATGCTATGTGTTTTAAAAGAACCCTTATCTTCATAAATTTCGATAATTTAAGTTTTTTTTCACCATTATTTATAGAAGTTCTAAGTTCTTTATATGTTCTAATACGTTTACAGTTTTTACACATAGTTATTTTAATTTGCATCTTATTTGTATGTCCTGTGTAGGGTTTAATATTTCAAATTGTGAATTATAATCACTATACAATACCCTGTCAATAGAGTCTAAATCAATAGGCTTGTATACGCTTTCTCCAATCATAAATGTTGGTGAGTTATTAGGTGTACAATCATTACTATTATCTAACAAAGGGTAAGGCGCTTTATCAGTACTGTAATTTCCGTTATTGTCTGAATAAATGTTATAAACCCTTAAAGAAATCAAGCTTAATACACCATCTATTAGTGTTATTTCTTTTTCTAAATCGCCAATGAAAATATCTTCACCCATGTCATGTTTTTCAACTGACATATAATCTTTTATCTTATTAATAATATTCTCTATGACATTAGCTGAATTATATGATTTATCAATAAAAACATCTACTGAAAAGCCTAAATTGTATATTTTACCACTTTTAATTTCGATGTAATCGTTTATTGTCCTATAATGTGACATATACTCCATAATATTATTAACTAAGGCTTCTGGCAAAGATTTATCAAGTTTACCATTTGAATCTAAACCCAATAAGCTGATAACGATTTTATTGTTTTCTTCAATTGCTGATGACCTAAAAGGTGCACCATATTTAGGTGGCATCATCATAAGCCTTGTTTTATAATCTTTAACAGTCACACAACGTTCCTGTGAAGCATTATTGTATTTGGTTAAATATTTAATTTCTTCAGTTGAAGGTGCATCTTTACCTGCTACAGATGGGGATATGTTTGTGACTGACATACTTGTTAATACACTTCCTTTTACTTTATCACTAAGCCCATCACTATGAAATTGTGCATTAAGTAATGAAATGGAATTTATTGCCCCTACTGCTAAATTTGTTTCAGAGCCACCACCTATTTCATATAAAACATACATAGTCCACCCTTGCCTTGGAAGCACACCTAACATATCATTATTTATAATTTTGCTTGCACGATATTCACCATATTTGCTACTTCCTTCAGGTATCTCGTCATAATTAACCCCACTACCAAAAATAATTTTAATGTACCCATTGTCAGTGTATTCAGTGATATATTTTTGTGTGACAGGTTTCCATTTACCTTTATAATATCTTACCATTTTGTTATCGTCCCCATTTATGGCATAATCTTCATAAAGTTCAGGATTTAAGGTATCTTTAATAATATTATTATCGAAATTAGATTCTGTACCAAATCTCCATTGGTCAGCCAAAGAATTAGTTTCGAAATACCTATATGTCATTGCAGCATTTTTATCTACTTTGTACTGTTCTTCGTCATAATAAAATTCTTGTATATCTGGGTCATTAGAAAAATCAGAAGATTCTTTAAATATAATAGATTCTATATTCATTACATTAGTATCTGGTAAAACTATTTCCATAAATGGCTTAATATCAGTAGATTGAAGAACTTTTTTAAAAATTCTTGACACGCCATTTACCGCTATAGTTGTTTTAGAAACAGTATAACTTGTAATTGACCCGTTAGAATTCCTATTAGGTTCATAAGACCTGTTAGAAAAACTTTCACTGTTAAATTGTTCAGCAAAATCAACATCTTCAGTCAAATGAAATTGATAATTACCTGCCGATACTATTGTATTTTTTCTAACAATAGGTGCATAATTCCAATTAGGGGCTGATAGATTATTTTCTTGTGTATCATTAACAGGTAAAACGCAACTTAGCCTAATTTCGCACATACTTGCTTTAGCACCTGGTATTTTCAACCCGTTAGAACGTGCATTGTTTAAAATAGAACTTTTTAACGTTGCAGAATTAGGATTAGTCTCTTGATACATCCTATCTATATGATACGACAAATTATCCGCAACTGATGATACTAAATCAACAAACCAAGCGCCAACAGACGAATCGTTGAAATCGTCTGATAACTCAGGATAATATTTTTTGCTAAAATCTATTAACTCTGAACGATAATCAGAATAATTCCTTGCTAAATAATTGATTTTTTTGTCCATTATAATTCTGTTACAATACTATCTTTTGATAATTTATTTCCTTGCTTAACCGAATAGTCTATTCTAACATATACTGCATTAGCTTCGTCATCACTTTTAGCTACTTGTATGTCATTTAGAATAACGTTATCTACATAACGTTGTACTGAATCAGTTATTTCGTTTTTTAAACCATCCCATGTTATATTATCGTTTGGCTCAAAAATATATCTAATTAAATCAGTGCCAAAATCTGGCTCACGGAGTCTTTGTCCTTTTGGTGTAAAAATTACGTGCATTATTTGGCTTCTGACTTTATCTTTTTCGTCGTTATTTACATCCATAAAGAATTTTTGGAAATCTTTGTTTGTAAATGGGTATTTTATACCAAAATATTGAATTTTAGCCATAGTAATATTTTTATTAACTATAATTATCTAAATTATATAATTTTATGGTGTTTATTAAACAATAATGCCTTGGATTTTGATACCCAAGGCATTAATATTCACTTAATCTATAATTGTCCACATTTCTTTAAATGTTCTCAATTCATCCCAATTTATATGGGTGTAACCATTATCACCAAACGATGTACCCCAAGAGTTCCTAATTATCAACCCATTTTTATCATATCCTACTATTGATATTGCATGACCACCCATAAAAGATGAATATCCTTCATCACGCCAGAAATATTTATCTGTACTATAAACAGGTAATGCACCAACAAGTGGTCCATTTAGCAATAAAGCTTGTTTAATTTGTAAAGCACCACCTACTAAGGCATATTTATCAATTTTTAAAACACCTGCGTCAGAACGTACACCATTGTGTTTAATATATTTCAAAGCATCTTTAAATGTCATGCCATTATCCCCACCTGTAGTTCTACTTGCATAAATATCAAGTAACTTAACATTATTGTCCCTTTTATTATCACCATCAGTATCAACATTTTTATTCCAATTTAAATGTGCTGATATTGAACAAGGTACGCAAATAGGCCTTTCGCCTTGGTTTAGTATAGGTGGCAAAAAATTAACATAAGAATACGATTCAGGTAAATCTAACCCTTCAACAGTAACAAATTTTTTTTCAGTTCCATCCATTTTAGATGGTACAAACCCATAATTCATAATATTTTTTATTTCACCTCTCTTTTTGTAACTTTATATTTATCTAATGTTTTAGATACCCTATATATTTGCTCATTCTGACCGATACGTTTAATGAACAAATAGTCAGTTGTACCTGTACCTGTCTCAAAATCCCTATACTGTAGCTTTTGCCATTTACTTAAATCAGAAGGAATACTATCACTAACGCAAATAGAATCAAATTGTTCTACAGTGAAAAGGTTATCAACAACATTTCGCATTGAGCTTCCGAATGGAATATCATTTGTCATGACTTCTTTAGGAGTGCACCCTATAAAGAACCCGAACAAAGTAATAAATAATATTTTTTTCATATTTCACTTTTTATATAAATAGAAAAAAGGTGAGCATTTCTGCTCACCTTTGATTAATTTAATTCGCTTTTAATAAAATTTCCTTCGTTATCTTTTTCCCATATTACTTGGTTTTTAGAACCCTTAAATTTTAATGTAATATCACGTTCTTTAATGTGGAATTCACCATCCACTAAATAATTCACATAAGGTAAAATTTCTTTCTTATTACAATTTTGTATCTCTTCTAATGTATAACCTGTATACAACCAAACGTCTTTAGATGGAAATCTTTCTTTCATTTCCTTAACTAAATTTAACACGTCATCAAAGGAATCAAGTGGGTCGCCACCACTTAATGTAAGTCCTTTGATATATGGTTTAGATAATATCTCAAATAATTTACTCTTGTCTTCTTCAGTAAATTCTCTACCACTTTTAAAGTCCCAAGTTTTTTTATTTTGGCATCCTTCACAATGATGTGAACAACCTGCCAACCATAAAGTAGCTCTACATCCCAATCCATTATTAACATCTGGGTAAGTAATACTCCAAATTCTCATTTTTTTAAAATTGTTTAATATGTTTTACTCTATGTTCTACTTCATCTTGTTTACCTTCGTTGAAGGCTGTTTTATAATCACCTGTTAAATAGCCTGTTACACGTCTTAAGTGAGAAATGTGGTGTCCGCCACACATAGGGCATGTATCATTCATTTCATCTACATAGCCACAATCATTGCAAGTATCATTTGGTACATTAATCGCAAAATAAGGTATGTCTTTATCCATTGCATAATTAACAATAGTTTCCAAAGCTTCTATATTATTCTTTGTTGAAGCAGGTAATTCAACATAAGTGATACAGCCTGCATTTGAATAATTTGTTAACTGTGATTCAATGTCTATCTTTTCGAAAGGAGTCATTTCCTTCCATACAGGAACATGCATTGAATTAGTGAAGAATTCCTTATCAGAAACATTTTTGATAACACCATATTTTGCTTTAAATTTATTTAGTGCAGTGTGGCAAAGATTTTCTGCTGGCGTATAATAAACGCCAAAATTAAGTTTATATTTTTCTTTAAATTCTTTGCATCGTTTATTAAACAATGATTCAATCTTCTTAGCAAGTTCCATACCTTCATCTGTAGTATGGTCTTTACCAATTAAAAGCTGAAGTGTTTCTGCCAAAGCTATTTGGCCCACTGCTAATGTACCATGTTTCAATGCTGAACGAGGGCCTTCTTTAGGGTCATAACCAAACATCACATTATTTTCCCACATAAATTTAGCAGATGCTGGATTTTGCCTACACATAAGTTCATATCTTTCAATAAGCATATCTTTAGCTTCGCCAATTTTCTTATCCAAAAGTTTCATAAACTTATCAGTATTACAGTCTGCTTCCATTGCTAATGTAGGTAGAATGATAGTTACAGGTGCTAAGTTACCTCTACCGTCCTTCATTTGACCCATACCATTAATATCAAAACCATTATATGTTCTACACGTTTTAACCCTTTGTCACCAAAGGAACTGACTATATCTTCTACTTTCGTAGTCTCCCGCTTGGGGATGGTGCTTATCTCCATCCCTACTCCCTTACATTCATCAGGGATAGTCGATACATGTTATTTATCATAATATCATGATAAATCTTCACACGGTCTCATCTTTATCTTAAAAAGACCTAACCGTTAGCCCATTTCTGGACACCCACGAGCGTGGTTCAAGAGATTTTTGCGATGAGCTGTAGTTTACACTTACCCATCGTGGCAGTATATGTTCTTGGGTCATTTCTATCATACCCCTCATTAACTGACCAATCTACGTTTACATAATTAGGATAAAGTCTTTGCGAAGTAGACTTTAGTGCTAATTTAAATAAATCATAGTTAGGGTCACCTTCTTTCCTGTTAACACCTTTCATACATTGGAAAATACCACAAGGGAAAATTGGTGTTTTATGGAATTTACCAACACCTTTAATAGAGCCTTCCAATAAAGCTTTTGTCACAATTCTACCTTCAGGCAATGTACAAGTGCCGTAGTTGATAGATGTGAATGGCAATTGATTTCCACTTCTGCTCTGCAATGTGTTGAGATTATGATAAAGACCTTCAACTGCTTGTGACAATTCTTTTTCAGTCATTGCCATTGCATATTCCCAAGCATCTTCATGCTTTACCTTAAAATCTTCATCATCAAAATGAATTGTTCCGTCAGGATGATTTTCTTTATCGTTCTGAACCCATTTAATAAATCTATTTGCTTTATATTCACTTAAACGTTCAACATATACTAAGCCATTTTGTAGATGCTTAGTAAATGATTTTCTAACATATGGTACAATAGACCAATCAAGATGTGTGTATGATACACCGCCAAATTGTTGCAATGATTGTAATTGAAACACTACTGCCAACAATTGGAATGCTGTGTTAATTGAATTAGCAGGTCTAACATCAGTCTGTCTTGTATTGAAGCCTTTGGCTAATAAATCATCAATAGGAATACTTAGACAGTTATGCATACCTACTGCATATGAATCTAAATCCGTTTACTCAATATATTTCTATATTGAACTGACTATCTCACCATCCTCTTTAGGATGCCACGCACTTCGAGTAGTACTCATTTCTACCCTACAAGGCTACACTCATCGCCTTTAGTCGATACACTTCTTTCTGTTTTTAATATTTTGAGGCTGGATAATTTTTGATGTTTTTTAAATTTAGGCTTCCATTCTTTCTTGATGATTTGTTCAATTATTGTTCTTGATATGCCAAACTTATCACGACAATAATTAAACAACTTAGTATGACCTAAACATTCATATATTTTTTCCCCATTAAAAAATACTTCATATAGGTATGGGCAATCTTTATCCATCATTTTATCGTAGGATTCTTTGCTTAGTTTTTTACCTAAATTTGCTAATCTTAGTTTTTCAATCTCAGACTTAGTTTTTACTCTGCCAGTGTTGGCTTTTATAAGTTTATCCTTATGTTCTTGAGTTAATTTTTTACCTATATTAATTTCTCTAAGTCTTTTTTTAACTTCTTCTGTATGGGTCCTACCCCACATAGGGTTTTTATTACCAACTCTACTTTTAGCAAAATCACTTAACTTTTTACTTCTTACAGGATTATCGTAATTACCAGTATTACCACCACAACCTCCTTCATGAAGATTAGCCTTTGCTTGCCCTTTTTCTTTGTATTCTTTAATTAGTTTTTTTTCTAATTCAAATGCATCTTTTTCTGTTAGATTACTTTTGAATATTTTAACATCTACATTATCTCTTTCTTTATTTAATATATTTTTAAAGTATTCGTTTCTATGAGCTTTACGCTCTAAGAATCTATCTCCTTTACCTTTTCCTATATAAAATACTTCGTCAGTATTTTTATAGAACCAAAAATATACATAAAAATTATTCATGCCTCAATTTATTAAAAACTTAGTTTAGCACGGTATTGCTTGCTATCTATCATATTATAGACCGTAAGTTCTCTTAGTCAGCGTATTCGTGGTTGATTCATTCCCCTTATTTAGCTGATACCGTTAGCAGGTTTACATATATAAATATCACGATATTTTAATTTGTACACCCCCACACCACATGAGTCATGTGTTCACGCAGTTTTCAATAAATCATTACTGATTTATGCCACAATTTTTAGCTTATGGATATAAATTTCATTGTTAAGGTGATTATTTCTTGATTTTCTTGACATACAATAATCAAGAGCATATTGCTTAGTTACTAATCTACTTGCTTCACCTATTCTACCACCAAACGAATATTCATCAACGTTCGCATTCTGATTCTGAACATCTTCAGCCAATAATTTTTTACGTAAACCCTTAGTAAGTTTGCTTTGACTTTCTCTAATTACTTTATGCTCATATCTATATATAATATACGCTTTCGCTACGTCTGGATTTGAACCCATTAAGCATCGTTCCACATTGTCTTGAATTTCTTCAACATCAACCACAATATCTTCATTTTCATTGTATATTGATTTAATACAATCCAATGCATCTAATTCAGGTGTTTTTTTTAAAGATTCAAAAGCTGCACGTATCGCTTTTTCTACCTTATCAATCTGAAACTCTTCAACGGTTTTATCACGTTTTAAAACTTTCATGCTTTTTTATTTATATATTTCTTATTTTATTATTTTTTTGCTTGTATATTCTATCACGTTAACGTTGTAGAAATAAATAGAAGCACATTTCATAAAATTCAAATTAAAAAATTAAATAAAAAAAATTGGCTGTGCTAATCCCCTTAGAACAGCCAATTTTGCGTTAAAAAATTTTTTTATTTTTTTTTTATCGTTAAAAAAATAAACTTTGTACTATTTAGATGCATTTCTTGCCGAATGTTCCGTTTTAAATTTCTTAAAAATTTCAGCAGCTAAATTATCTCTGTCTTTTTGCTGCTTTTTATCGAAAGCAAACATTGAGTCAAGTCCATCATCGCAATTAGCAGTACTAATCCTACATGTACCATTGTTAAATTCTACATTATTGAACACTTTGCCTGCTTTGCCTGCTCTATTCTTTAAAATAGCAATAGTTGCCTTATTTTCAGCAATATCTTCATTAGAACGGGCTATTGACATTACAATATGTGCAATTTGAATCTTTTTGAAAGAGCCACCTGCTTTATCCATAGTTACAAGTTCCATATTAACGGATTCTTTAGTTCCTTGCAATGGAATCCAAAAAGCTATATTAAGAGTGCCTGCCATAGCTTCAAATTTTCGCATAGTTTTTCCTTCTTGCTCCCATTCAGTAGATGATGAATCTGACCTATGTGCAAGGCATTCAAAATAGTCTACAATAACCAAATCAGGTCTAAAGCCGTTGTTGATGAATCTTTTAATAATTCTTTCGATATCCCATGCAGTTTTTTCTCCACTTGGTAATCTAAGAATTCTTAAATTATTTTCCATCATTTCTTTACCTTCATAGTGGGCAAGCTGCTCTTTTACAGTTGCTAAGTTTTCTGGCTTTCCCAAATCTTTAGATTCAATACCTGTAATTCTACCAAAATGTTTTCTTTGAATTTGTTTTACTCTATCTTCGAAAACTATTTGAAGAACTTTAAAGCCTTCATAATTGTTTTGTTCACAAGGATACGTTGATGCATATCCTGCAATTGCTGTTGTCAAAGAAGTGTTATGAGTTACAATGAAATCCTCTGTAACATATAAATGTTCATCAGAATCTACCATTATGCACTGTGCTTCTTTTTCTCCAACATATTCAGCGTTTGTCATAAACAAAGCATCAGCCCCACGTGTGTGATATTTAACTCTTGTTTGCTTCCTTTCAATTCTAAATAATGGAATTGAGTCATCACACATACTTATAGTAACACTATAACGTTTACCGCAATTTATTCTCTTATTATATTTTTTAGAAAAATATGAAGGACTTGATTCTGTTAAACTTGCAACCCCCCCAAGGGAACGAACAAGAAATTGCACATCTAATGCAAGTTGTTTACTCTTACTACAAAATTTACAAGAGCCATTATTGTTTGCGTGACCATCAGAATCCATTATTCCCTGTAAAACAGCAATTCTTTTTTCGATGGAATTAAACAAATATTCTCTAGGTATAAATTTACCATCTGTCTTGCATTCTGTAGAAAAACATTCTTTTAAATTCTTTTTTGTTTGACCTGTAATATCAAACTGATAAATGTTTCTTTTTTCTCTATAAAAAATATGTAAATCTTCATTTAAAATTGGTTTCAAAATTGATTCAACGTATTCTTTATTGTTTTTTTCAACTGTTATTTCAACTCTTTTAAAAGAACCATTACCAATATAATAACCTACTAAATATGGGTCAAACTTAGTTTCTTGTTCGGCAAATTCAATCGGTTTAACCACAGGAACTTTGAAGTTATATCTTGAAGAGCCTTTTTTAATTAGTCCTATTTCTAATATTTCTCTTAAAGATAAAGTTTTAAATGAATTATCAGGAGCATATTTTTTACTGCATCTTTGATAGAGAGAACTTACATTCCATAAATGTTCTATATCGCATTCGCATGAAGTGCCATTTGAAAATGAAACTTTATATATTGGTCTTTTGCCTTGAGGATATATACCACTTACAACATGAGGTTTGCCATCAGAACCTATTACATAATCACCAACAGACATTTCTCCCATTAGTTTATATCCATTTGGAGTTAATATTCTAGCATCAAGTGGTTGGGATTTACCAAAAGAGCTTGGGCCTACAATAACACCAAGTTCACCTTTGCCAACACCACCTTCAAGTGTATCATCAATGCCTTCGATTCCTGTTGGAATTGGTATACGATAATCATCAGATAATGTTTCTTCTTCATTATCAAAAACACCTGACCCCAAGTCACTATGAACACCTGTGTTCAATGCATTATTTAATAGTTCTACGCATCTATCATAATGGGTTGTATCACCGTTTCCTGCTATTTTTAAAATTTCATTTGCAGTTTTTATTATATTTTGCTGTTTAAAAAACTTTATTGCAGTATCTCTAATATATTCAGCCCCATCAGTAGGTGTATGCTTGATTTTATCAACCGTAGCAGCATAAAATTCCCTTTCAGTGTCATTATGTGACTTTTCAAACAATTGCGTTTGTATAATGTCGTATGAAGGAACACTATCATACTTTCCATAGTGTTCCTTCATTACACCTACATAAGTTTTTAACCTTGGGTCAGTGAACATATTCTGGTCAATGACGCTACTTAAATCTTTGAAAAGTTCTTTGTCATCAGTAAGTTCTTTTACTAATTTATACTGAAAGTCTTCACCTAAAAAACCTAAGTCTTTTTTTTCGTTACGTCCTGTCATTTATATGTTCCGTAAAAAATTAATAAAGTGTACTAATATATGCTTTAGTTTTTTCAGCCACTGCCTTACCCCAAATAGAATCTACTTTTCTATTGTAAGTATCAATATTGAAGTTATATTTTTTGGCTTTAGACTTAGCACCGTTTTTAACGGTAATCTTATCATTGCCAAACTGTTCAACAAACGTATAATCGCTTGTAGTTTTAAAGCCATTTTCACGTGGTGAACAATTTTCGCAAATTTTCTTTGTAATGTAAATAAGTAAATCTTGTTTATCCATAATCATACCCTGTAAGCAATACAATTCTGGTGACAATCTATCCTTATTGTTTTCAAAGAATGATTCTTTATCATAGGTATAAGTCCTACCATCCTTATTTGTGATTTTTACCACTTTATTTGCGATATCTACTTTATCTCTAATAGTCTTAGGGTAAACACCGCCATCCCAAATTTTTTCAATTACAGGCACTTTGTTATCAGTAATAACAAATTTAAAAGTGCATTCCCAAGGTTCAGGCTTTGGCTTTACAAATTCATCGAGAGGTTCTTGGGATGTCCCTGAAACATCACCATAGTACCAAGTGTACACACGACTCTTAGACTTCAAATCGTCATCAATAGTAGCAACAATTTCGTCTACAGTTTCCTTAAAATCTAAAGATTCCATACTATGAGGAATGAAATTATTGATTTTAAAATTTCGCTTGCAAATCAAATTGTTGTTAACGTACAATGCAAATTCAAATCTCTCTTCTTTGTAATTTTTTTCTGTCATAAAAATTAATAATTAAATGTTTAACAATGTTTTGTTTAATTGTGCTGCAAATATATATTAAAAAACGTTAAAAACAAAATTATTTATGATTTTCTGCAAAATATTTTTTTTCCATCTTACAAATTCGTTCAAAAGGTCCAAAAACATTACCAAATATCGTCTCATTTTGTAATCTTTTCATATCATTATCATATATAATTTTATAAACATTCTTAATGTCCCTATCATCAGGGTCTATTGGCGCATACAATTCAATTTTCAATTCGTTTTCAGCTTCCTCTGTTAATAAAGGAACAGATAAATCTATAATTTTTTCATTTATTTCAAATATATCTTTACCTTGGCATCCGTCTGTTACACGATTAAGGATGTTTTCAAGCGATTTAAGAGGTTTTTTCTTGTCTTTAGTCCTTTCACCTTGTATTTCTTCGCAACGCTCTAATATCTCATTTAAAGTACATTTTTTGTCTTTTAAATCTGGGAATTGTTTAAGTAAACCCTTTTCAGCAACACCTTTAATGCCATATATATTATCTGAAGCATCACCACAAATAATTTTTTTCAAAACAACATTTTCATGAGTGTAGCCTAATTCTTCTACGTCATTATTGGGCGTTATAAATTTATGAATTGATGGAATCCATATGCATATTTCATCATTAATAAGCTGCGTAATATCCCTATCTTCTGAAACTATTACAATTCGTTCGTTTTGCTTTTTATTTTTACAATAATACGCAATTAAATCATCACCTTCTACATCATCATACATAAATTGTCTCACATATAGGTTGTCAAGTATTTCTTGTATGATACTTCGTTGCCTTTCAAATGATTCATCATCAGTTTCAGAACGTTTAACTTCTTTTTTATTTCCTTTATGATAAGCCAATACCTTTCTACAATAATCAGCTATTTTCTTATCATAATCAGTTTGCGCAACAAAATTATCATAATGCTTATCACGATTGGCTTTGTAAAGAGGATAATACTTATATCTAAGCACGCCAGAACCATTACCGTCCCAAGCAACTATGCAATAATTAAAGTCCTTTTTAAGTAAAAGTTCACCTATACGTCTTAACATATTCCACACTGCACCATATTCTTGCCCTTTTGAATTCATTTCTTTATTAACAAGTGAAGATTTCAAAAGTGAATTACCATCTATTAATAATGTATATAATAATTTCTCATCATTTATACCATTAGCTATTTTTCTTACCCTTTTAACTACTTGTTTTACCATCTTCTTTAATTAATTCATTTATAGCTTTATTAATTCGCTTCTGTGCGACTTTTATGTGTCAATAGATAATTTCTATGTCCACATATTTTCGTCCCTTCTCAACGCAAAAAAAGCTTGAAGCAATTGCCTATATAATTTTTTGTAAATATATAAAAAATGTTAATAAAATAAAAAAAAATAGCAGATTATAATTTCTGCTATTTACATTTTTTCCATATATGACACCTACATCCACAGTCATATATTCTATATATTTTTCTTTCTAACATTATTTCATGTTCTGATTTATTTTTATCAAAGCCTTCTTTAATTAATTTATCTTTTCTAAACCCAAATCTATTTTTTCTTTCATTATTAATAACATAATAATAATTTGGCTTTGAATCATGGTCATGTATAAACCCTAATTTGTCATATAGTCCACCTGTTGACCATCTTTTATCAGAATAAGATACTATATTAATTGGGTCATAATTCTTAACGAAATGCTTAAATAATTTACTTGCCCCACCTACAACTGAAGTATTTATTTTATTACAAAACCTAACAAGCTCCCAATACCCATCTTTATCTTTTCCACCCATATTTATTCTTGGTTTGCCAAAAGTCATTAACGACACTAATTCATCATTATAATATAACCCTAAATTAATTGAGCTATTAGCATTGCCCTGTATATGATTACCGTTTAAAAATATTTTTTTATCACGTTCAGGTACAAGTTTTAAAGTACATTTTCTAGCGTAAATTTTATTTGTTATTTTATGAAATACATTTCTAAGCATTGATTCCCATATATCACGTTTATTTAGCCATTCATCTTCAAATATATGTATCAATCTTATTCCTTTATTTTCACATTCAATTGTCTTGTTTAAGTGATAAGATTTATCCCTATACAATTCACTATGCCATCTTAGTCCATCAAATTCAATGCCAACACGAAATATTGGGGCAAACACATCTATTTCTCTCCCTTTAAGAATTCCCCTATCACCTTCTTCGCAGAAGACATTTAAATTATTTATGTATTCATAAATTTCTTTTTCTGATTTAGATTGCTGATGAGTGCATTTAGGACATCCTGCTTGATTTTGAATATGATTACATGGTGTAATTAGGAATGACCCGTGCTTTTTGCAAATAATTTCTACTTTAGTTTTATAATTTACATAATTAACTTTTGAGTAATCATACTTATCACCATGTATTTCTTTAGATTTTTTTATAAAGTCTTCTTTATTTCCTCTTAATTTATTAGCAGTTGCTTCTATACCACAAATAGGGCATCCTTGGCCTCTTAAGTGTGCATTTGGTGTCATTTCAAATTCACCATGAACAGGACAAATTATAGTTGACTTTTCTTTACCACCATTGTAAATAAATTTATAGTATGAATACTTATTATTATGTATTTTATTAGCTGCTTCAACAAAGCTGCCCTTAGTCATTTGTTGTTCTTCAGATTTTACAGATAAAGCGCATTTAGGACACCCTTCGCCATTTAAATGATGTGCAGGTGTTTGCCAAAATTCACCATGTTCAGGACATATAATACAAATCTTAGCACTGGAATCTTTATAATCTACTTTTGAATAATCGTATTTGCCATTGTGAGCCAATTTAGCTTTTTCAACAAAAAGTTTAGTATCATATTTCCTTATGTAACGTCTTCTTTCATCAAAACATTTTGGGCATCCAGACCCATTTAGATGTGATTTAGGTGATTGATAAAATTCACCATGTTCAGGGCATATAATGCAAATTGGTGTTGAATTATTAACGTATTCAACGTTACTATAATTATACTTATCGCCATGTACTAATTTTGCTCGTTCAATAAATTCTTCTTTCGTTGAAGACCTTTTATTACTTGATAAAGCTGAAGCACATTTTTTACACCCATGTCCCTTCAAATGCTGCTTTGGTGTTTGCCAAAATTCGCCATGCTCAGGACATATAATGCAAACTTTTTCTTTAGCTGAGTTGTACTCTACTTTTGAGTAATCGTATTTATTATTATGTATTACATTTGCCCGTTGTATAAATCTCTCTTGTTTATCCATACATTTTATGCCATTTTAGCAAATATATAAATAAATATTATAAAAAAGAAAAAAGGGACAACTATTTGTCAAAATAATTATCCCTTATATTATTATCTCACCATAAAATTAAATGGCATTGGTTTTTGCTGTAAAACTTTCATTAAATTATCAGTTAAGTCTGCTTGATGCTGTAATTGATTCCAAGGAAGCATTTCATTTAACCTTTCTTTCAAGTTATTAAACACTCTTTCCTTCTCAGCTTTGCCCATTTCTAGTAACATCTGATAGTCCATCTGCATCTCTGCTTGCGGGATTTTCACTGTACCTGAGTAAGTACCCCTTATAATACCTAATGTTATCATGCATTCAGCAACAAACAATTGCCTAATTATCTGTTGCGTAGGGTTGTTCATTAATTCATATTGCATTTCATCCAAAGGGACTTGGTCTGGTGTTATTAACACATCATCCTTATTGTCAATAAGGCATTGTGTAGCGCCTTCTTCATCAGTATTACTTACGTCATAGTATGTATACCAGCAATAGCAATCTTTGAATTGATTCCATCCCCAACTATCATCAGCAGAAACTCCGCCCATGCTATTTCTACTACCTGGTGTAGAAAGTAAATGTACAAGATGTGTACCATTAGGACCAGCAGTAACTTCGTATGCCATATCACCTCTAATTAATGAATTCTTGTATTTCAAGTCAGCAGCTTGCAATGCAACATCATAAACTGACCCAACATACATACCTAGCATTCCCATTGGGTGATTAATATCTCCTACTTGTCCAAAGCCACCAGCAAAACCTCCATCAAACGACCCATACGTTCCATATAGAGCTGCTTTTGTTGTTGATGGTGTTATATATAGTACTTTATTTATTTCTCGTCCTGCAGGTATTATATACACTTGTTTACCAGCCTCAATTTTAAAGAAATCTTTCTTCAATTCATAATTACCTCTTTGCTGTAGTCCAACTTCACGTGAAAACCAATACGAATAGTCCCTTGACCAATCTAACGTCCTAATGGTAAGGGCATACGCTGCTTGTGAAGGGTCTTTAAGCATCATTTGACTACCTTGGGCATTAATCCATTGCGATTCAATTACCCAATTTTGCACAACTTCAGCATAATCACCAATAGCAACTTTTAGCAAGTCGCACATTTGGTCATCAGTTAACTGGACACTTCTGATTGGAGCACCGCATAAAGTTCTGGCGATTTTAAATAAGTCTTTTACTTTATCTGTAATAATCATAATTTAAATCTTATTACTAATAAATATTTTTGGTAAATAAAAAAATCCAACTCAGAAATGAGTTGGATTTGTATACCAATGAATATTTTCATTCAACAGATTTTATTTCCATCCATTCTTTTGATAGTCCATAATAGCTTTATTACCTCTATTTCTTGCTCTCATATAAGGGTAGCTATCAAATTTATCATCTACTGGGCTCATATCATATCTTCTTTCTTTAGACCATGTGCCTTTTTTATTATATGCACGATGCGGTTCACTTGATGTTTCACCATTTGATATATTAGGTAAGTCAAATTGGTCTTCCATTCTGTGAATTTTGTGCCGTTTACCACCAGGTGCATTTGTACCTGTTTCTGTAGATAGGTGGTCATAATATCCACGCATACCTATATTATCAGTTTCAAAAGGCATTTCATAATACCCTTCTTTGTCACGTATGCCAAGACCATTTTTCTCAACTTCATCACTTGTAAGCGCATTATACCCATATTCATCATTAAAGCTCTTCCTCATAGCATCATTAAATCCCCTCAATCTATTATCAGTAGTAATATCATGCGTACCTGTGCTATCAGTATGTCCTACAATGCCAGATTTCCTTCTTGGGTCATCTGGATGCTGCATTAAATGGTCAGCCCATTTCCTTGATGCATTTGCGTATGTCCTCCAATCAAGTTCATTCAATTGACTTTCTTTCAAAACTCTTTTTACTGAGTTTTCGATAATTCTATGTAAATCACTTTCAGTTAGTCTAATTAATTTCTTTGCCATATTAGTATTTTTTATTAATAAATATCTATAGCAAAAAAAAAGAATGAAAAGTTTCTTTCATTATTTTTTCCAAACATATTTAAATAAGCCACAATCCCATATCTTATATGCTCCTAAAGCTTCAGTCATTTCTGACTCAGTCATAGTTAATGGTAAACCATATTTCCTGTTCAAATGTTGTTTTCTAAAATTAAATTTATGCACACGTTTTAACCCGTATTCTTTCCTAAAAACATACCTATAATCTGGTCTTAAAATGTTTGTAAGCTTGAAATTTAATTTTATATATAAATTATCCTCAGGATTAGTTGTCCATCTTCTATCAGCAAAAGATTTAACTTCTATTGGGTCGTATTTTTTAGTAAAATATTTAAATAATTTACCACCTACACCATTGCAAATATATTCATTATTAGATGCGAATCTTGTAAGGTTCCAGTAACCTTCTTTTTCTTTTAGAAAAGACATGACGCCAACCAATAAATCATTATAAAAACACCCAAGGTAAATTGATGAACTAGCAAAGCCTTGTATATGATTCTTTGTCAAGAATACTTCCGCTTCTTCTTTGCTAATTTCGTTAATTGTACACTTTCTACCCATTATTTTTGGCAAGTTATTATTTACACCTAATATATGTAATATTTTTTCTTTAACTAAAGATTTATTTTCAATGTATTCATCTTCAAAAATCTGTATTAATTTTATGCCTTTTTCGTTGCATTTATTAAGTTTATTGAGATGATAATTTTTATCTTTTTGAAATTCTTCTGAATGCCATCTTAATCCATTGTATTCAATCCCAACATTTATTGAAGGTATAAATATATCTATTTCTAAAGGGCTTATTATTGTTTTATCATTATGTATTGCGTCATCAAAATATTGCTTGACAAATTCATATATTTCGTTTTCTGGATTAGAAATGTTACTACTACATATAGGGCAACCATGTCCATTCATTAAATCAGAATATCTAATATAAAACATGCCATGTTTTTTACAAATAGGTGTAATTTTTGTCCTTGCATTCACATAGTTTATTTTAGACAAGTCATATTTATCACCATGTATTTTTTTTATATTATTGATTACGTCTTCATTTTTTAAAACTCTATCTTTACCTACAGTTTCTGCTCTACACTTTTTACAACCGTGTCCATGTAATAAACTATTTGGCTCAGCATCAAATTCGCCATGTTTTTTACATATTATTTTTAATTTAGTATGTGTGTTTACATAAACAGTATTTGGGGAAATAGTATACCTATCTCCCCAAACATTTTTTAAATCTTTAGCAAAGTCTGCTAATGTTTTTTTACTACCCATTAATCTTCATCAACTTCTTTTTCATCAAAAGTAATATCTTTTGAATCGACTACAACATCTTGGCCAGTTTCTGACTTTTCAAGTTCAGCCATAATCTTAGGCACATAATTCTTTTTATAAGCATCCTGTTGGTCTTCACTAATCAACCCATTGTGAACACAAATCATTGTTCCTTCATAAGTTAGATTATAAGGTGTGCTCAACTGATTCTTAATTACCTTAATCTTAGTTAATGTACCCCAATTGTAATTACGTCCCTTACTTGTAGCCGTAAGATGCTTAATTGAAGCCTTAACAACGCCACCTAATTGTATAATCAATCCGTGCGCAGCAAAATACATAGACTTACCACCCTTCAATTCGATTGAAGGTGCTGCCATAGGTGCTGACATAGAGTCCAACCAAATCTTATTTACACAGAACATTGTGTTTGTATAAGGTGAACTAACTTTCTTAGAAAGTGGTATACGATTATTTGTAATCATATTAAATGCAGTTTGCATAGCACCTGCATCGAACATATTATTTCCAACCTTGCTTGCAAATGATTTATAAGACATTACTGAACCAATTGAGTCCCATAAGAAGCAAATATCTTGCTGAATTTCACCTGCATCTTGCATATCAAGAATTTTATTAATTGCATATGCAATATCTTCAAGAACTGGTACTGTTCGTTTTACCTTTGTTTCTTTACCTGTCGAATAATCATTATGACCATAGAGTTCACAAAGGATAGCACCGTCAAAATACATAAAATCACCATCGTAGTTTACAATTTGTGTTTCAGTGTGTGTACCTGTTACTTCTCCTGTTTCTTCATCAACGTCTTCAACTTCCACATCGCCATATACAGGTGTTGCTTCCATACCACAATCAATAGCATATTTAAAATCAAAATGTGATTCGGTATCAAATATAACAGGCAAAATGCCTGACTTTTGACAAGATGCAATAACACAGTTAATTAATGTACTTTTACCTGTATTACTCCACCCATATACGATTGACAATTCACCTTTAGGAATTCCTGGTAATTTAGTTGCATTAACGAACGCTTCAGGTAGTGTAATAAATTCAATAGGTTTATTTGCACTTGAAACTGTTAAGTCATCATTCTTAATATTAAGACCCATCTTTTCCTTAATTGATGCGATTGATGGACGTGCAAAATTCTTCTTTTTTATAGCTTGTTTAACCACTATTTCATAACTTTTTTACTTTCTCTTATTTTTTCTTTCCAACATTTTCTACACAATGGCTGATAAATATCATTACCACCTACAAGAATTTGTGAGCCTTCTGTAACAACATTATTATTATTATCAAATCTTGCATTAATAATAGATTTCTTACCACATTCGCAAGATGATTTAATTTCTTCAATATTGTCAGCTATTTCAAAAAGTCTTTTAGATGCTGGAAATAAATGTGACTTAAAATCAGTCCTCAATCCGTAACACATCACGGTAATGTTCATATAATCCACAATATCAGACAATTGGTCAATTTGTTCTTCTGTAAGAAATTGGCATTCATCAACTAATATCCATTTTAACGTTTCACCACCTTGTACTGCTAAAACATTATTATATTGATGAATTGCTTCATAAATATTGACATCTGGTGTCACAATTGTGCATTTTCTTTCAAGTCCTGCCCTTGACCTTATAACGCCTTCATCCCTTGTATCTAGGGATGATTTGAGTGCTATAAAAGGTATGTTTTTTTCTTCAAAATTATATGCAGTTGCTAACAAATCCAAGCTCTTTCTCGAATTCATAGCACCGAACATAAATGTTAGTTTAGCCATTAACCGTCTAATGCTTAATCATTATTTTAGAAAGGCAAATCTTCTTCATCTACAAACATTTTAGAAGCTGTACCTACAGTTTTAACAGGCTCTTCTGCTGTTTCGATTTTATCTTCGACAAATTGCGTAAAATCTTTCTTTTGTTCAGTATAGTTTTCCGTAATTTCTTGCTGTTTTTCGATTTCCTTACGTTTGTCAAGTTCTTCCTTGTCAACATATTTTTGTGTTTGCTTATCGAAAACAGGATACCCTCCTTGAACTACAATAGCCATATAATCATATGGTTTGACTGTATAAACTTCATCCCATTTCTTAGGGTCTTCAATCCATGAAAGTGCTTGGTCGTAGTCAGTTGAAAGTGGTGATGGTCTACTAGCATCAGTAATTTGTATTACTGTTTTATTATTAGGGTCTTTAGATAAAGTAATGTTTAAATCCTTTCCGTCATTCAAATCAAAAATGTTGTACTGTTCACCAACTTCTTTTGCTTCTTCCCATCTTTCATTAAATAGATTGATGATTTTATCATAAACACCATCTTTCTTTCGTGAAGCATTAAAAAGCCAGAATTTAACACCATCTTCTTCATGGTCACGTTCAATACATCTAACAATCCAAGCGTCTTTAGCACGATTCATAAATTCAATATCACCGTACTTTTTCTTTTCAACTTCATTTACTGTTTTAAGACGCAATTGTTTAGCCTGTTCAGATGTTTCACAGAAAGGACATTTATCACCTTTATGTGAATGAACAGGGCATACAAAGGTTCTCCACCCTTGCCCACCTTCTTTAGTTGCTTTAACTGTGTGAATTGATACTTTCTGGAAAGGACTCCCCCCTTCTTTTGAAAATGGTAATAACCTAATCCTCAATTTCTTTGTTGTTTCACCTTTTCCAAGACGTGCGTTCAAATAATTTTTTGGATTAAATTCAGTTTTCTTTTTAGCAGGTACATATGTTTCCCGCTCGTTCTGACTGATAACAGCTGCTGCGTCAATATTAACGCCAAAATTGTTACTCATAATGTTTAATGTTTATATTAATAATGCACATCAATATGTGCTTAAATTTTACAATACAAATATATATTAAATTTTGTTAAAAGCAAAAAAAATTCCTCATTAATTATAAATATTTTAATTCTTATAATTAATGAGGAATTGCATGTATGATTAGCAGTTACTATCACGATGTAAGTGATGAGAACCTTCAGTCATACATTGACTATGCTGTATGCCGTTTGAATACAAGAAAATGAGCGAATTAGAGAGATTTACCAATATGTTTGAAAAATCCATTTAACTCGTTTGTAAGTGGTCTGAGATTAAGGTTGGGCTTGTGGCTGCTTAATTTTCTAAAGTATGTAAATGTGTTTGAATCATCCTAATATACCTTTGAATTATTTGTCTATCAGGGTCGTTTCTAGGTATTTTGTTCAGAACCATTAACCCAAGTTCATCAAATTCTTGTTGTAATTTGTTTTGATAATGCATCCATTCTTCTTGAGGGTCTTCACTACTAAATTCAACTCCTTCTTTCATCACTCTATTCACGGACTCTTTCACAATCTTATGAAGGTCTGATTCTGTTAATCTTATAAGTTTTTTACTCATATTTGTATTTCTTTTATATTGTCTATTTTCAGGCTTTAGCCCTTTGTTATTTTGTAATTTCGTTGATGAGTGAAATTCTTTCTCTTTTGCAGCTCTATAAAGGTCTGCAAGTGGGTCTATGTATTTTCCTTTTGTACTCGCTTCCGCAATTGCTTTCGTTAGGCCGTTTATGTATTTTCTTCTGATACATTTACTACTGTATACATATTGAATCACGGTGAATGGTCTACCTATTTGGTCTTGTCCCTCAAACGTTTGTGGCTTACATGGCTCTATTTCACAACCTTCGCAATTTGGCATCCCTTTACAATCTTTCGTCAAATCTTCACCTTCATCAACAAAGACGATAGAGATATTGGTACAGAGAGCAGGGTTCAACCTTTCTACACTATTGCCCAATTCGTTTCTATCACACCATGTCTCTAAATATGTGCCATGATTTGATAGTCTGATTTGTGTGGGCTGAAAACCTTCACCTCTATTACTTATCAAATAAAAAGAGTCACCTTTAGTATTTTGTATGAACGATGGCGACTGCGGATATTTGGTACACAACATTTTATATCGCTGTAGAATTTGTCTAATAATATATTCTGCAACCATATTTTTAGAGTTTATTATTAATAATATATTTCAGCATAAGCAAAAATGTAACTGTTTCTACCTATATTTCTCACTTATTTGGGTCTAATTTCTATATAGCTACTTTTTTAATACTCAAACAATAATAGACTTATTTAATTTCTTCATATCCGTGAGTATTATTATACTCTTCAATGGTAGCAAATAGTTCTTGAACTTGTTCTATAGCATCTTTATTTTCTTCCATAGAATTGCATTGAAATTCAACTTTAAAAATATTTGCTGAATTAGAATCATTGTCATAGTCTATATATGCTTTGCCATCTGCATATTCACCAATGCAAATAACTAAAAAGCCATCCTCATTCTCACAATCTATACCTTTTTGACGAGCATATGATGCTATAAATTCTTCAAATTCATCTTGTCCTGCAAATTCATCAAAAGAATAATCGTCATCATATGTTATATATTCATCATTTTCTATTAAACGTTTGTATTTCTCTTCAGATAGTTTAACAACCTTACTCATAGCTACATGTTAAATATTTTATTAAAGTCCTGAATATCGTCATCTGGTATACTAAATGTTTTAGCAATATCATCATTAACATAATCAACATCATCATTTGTTATTGTATACTCTTGAGTTGTTGGTTTGTTATTATCAGAATAAGCATCATAATTACTATTAGCGTTCTTTTCTGCCCAATAATCAGTTGGCCTTATATTAAACGGATATGAATCTAAAGAACGAAGATTTAATTTTTCAGTTTGTGTTGGATTACGTTTTTGGAACTCATTTTTCAAGTCTTCTATTTGTGCGTTATTCTTATCAATAGTACTTTGCATACTTTCAAGAGCGCCTAATAGCTTTTCAATACGCTTATCAACTGTTCCTAAGTCACGACCGACACTATTAACTTTATCATTAGTTTTCTCTTGGGCTTTTGTGAGGTCATCAACATCAATTACATCTTCATCATCACCTTCTCCACTGTCCATATCCATTGGTGAAGGCTCAGGCATACTATCCATAGGACCAGAACCCATATCCATTGAAGAAGGGTCAGGCTCTCCACCCATAGGGTCAGTGCCATTATCAGGACCACCACCCATAGGGGTAGCGTTACCATCAGGAGCACCACCCATAGGGTCTTGTACTCCCATAGTATCATCTCCACCCATAGGATTAGTGCCATTATCAGTACCACCACCCATAGGGTCAGCACCACCATTGGCATCTTCATCATCACCATCTTCTTCGATTGGCTTATAGATACCATAGCCTTCGACCATTCTCATAAACTGTTTATGGGCATCATATAAATTGTTTTCTTTTAAAAACTTTACATTAGTTTCAGCCATATCTATTAGTCAATCAATAATTCTTTATTATCTTCTGTTAAAATTGTTTTTGAACTTTCAGTTCTTTCAATAAGACCTTTATCTGATTTTAAAACTTTAAAGTTATTTTCTTTATTTCCGAGAATGCTTTGCGCCATTGCTATTTTTTCTGATGTATTCATATTTGACTTGTTTTCGCTTACATTATTTTTCTTTTTCTTTGCATTTTTTCTTTCGTCAGCTACAGTCTTTTTATTATCATTAATAGTAATGGCTGCGCCTAACACTTCTTCTTCAACAGCTTCTACTGTTTTTTTACACTCTTCTATTTCAATTTTTTGAGGTGTTTTATCTTGTGAATGCTTAGTAATAAATGCCATTGTATTTTAATTTATATATAAATATCTTAATCAATAAAAAAAGAAGTTTTATCTTCTATTTTACTTAAATTCTTGATGTTTAGAACATTATTGCTTAAAATTATAAGATTGTTTTTATATTTGTTCCAATCAATTATAATATTTTTATTGTCTATATCTTTGTTTGAAGAATTACTTTCTATTAATTTATTTAAAGCGTTAATAGAAAATAAACAACCATTTTTTACGTGTAATAAAATTGAATTATTTATTTTTTTTAAATAATTTCTATTAAACGTTGGAAACGTTGCTAAATATTCTATTTCGTTTCCTTTTATCTTATGCACATAGATTTTTTTGTATTTAATATTAAATTCGTTTTTTAAAAATTCCATAAATGATAGGATTCTATCTCTTTTCACAAAAACACCTATCAAAATGTTTTTTTCTCGCATATTTTCATTCTATTGACATGAAATACGGTACTACGTATTCCTTATTCACGATTTCCCTTTTTATCATTTTTACAAATGGGTTATCTTCTTCGTAAATTTTATTTGATTTATTAGATTTTACTCTGTCAATAATTTTATTTGGTTTAATACCACAATACTGTAGCATCCTTAATGAAAGCCCAATAATAATATCTTTATGGAGTAAATAAATCATATCATTACATATATAAATATATTTTTTTTCATTAGAAAATATAATATTATATATTTTTTTTATACTAGAATATTTTAATTTAATAATATTAATATAATAATAATTAATATTATTTAATATATTTAAAATACAAATTTTATAGAATATTTTAATATCATTTTCAAAATCATCTCTGCGTTCTGTTTTTTTAAACGTCCAAGAAATATTATGTCCGATTTTTTTCTTTAATATGTTAAAATTTTTACCACAATATTCTTTAGCTTTTTTAATACCAACTATTAAAACAGGTTTTGTCGAATCTACCGATGAAATGTCATCAGTAAACCCGACAAAATCTTTAATATTGTTTATCTTTCTATCAGAAATGATATACCCTAATTTTTCCATTTTTATTCATAATAAATGTTCGTTCATAACAAATATACAAAAAAAATGTTAAAAATCAAAATTATAAATTACATTCCGCTTCCAGAATAACGATAAATCCACCAATTTTTTGTTTTTGAGCCATAAGGACTAAATGCAGAACCTTGATGATAATCAGAAACCCATTCAGTGCCTGTGTATATGCAAAAATGGAAGCCATGTTTTGCATTAGAAGGGCTTCTACCGTCAAATGCATTACTTACACAAGTATCACCTTCTTGTAATTGAGGTAATACGTCTGACATACTATGACCTTGTCCTACTATTACCCATCCTTTTTGCTCCAAAATTCCATCATAATGTAAATTATCTGCGTGACCGTTACCACCAATTTTAATTTTTGATACCCCACCTTCGCTAATGGCAACTTCTACTGCATAAGCACACTGTCCTTTATGATAGCCGTTATGGGTGTTTCTTGCGTGTGTATTAGCGTAAACGCAAGATTTACCAACATCCCAATTACCAATTCTTTTATTGGCATCAAGAACGCCACCAGTACCACCACCTGCTAACAAGTCTGAGCAAGCAGTTGGCTTTAGATTTTCCCAATCTTCAACAGGTATCTTTGATTTCACAACACGGCCATAGACGCATTTATCAGGATTTTTTGGGTTATACCTACTATTTTTGGAATAAAATTTAACTATAGAACGCCTATATTTTTCATTAGTATTTTTATTAACACCATTAAAATGGGTGTTGCTTCCATTAATTTTCATACCAACTTTTATGGAATTTCCATTAGGTTTTTTAGCAAGAACAAGGTCAATTCTCATTGGTCCACCATTATCATGTTCATTTGCTGCTACCCACCATAATTCTTGAATGTTAGAATAATAAGTGCTTAGTATAATATCGAACACTACAGCTAATTTGTCCCTACCACCTGTACCATTTTGTAAAATAATACTACCTGAATTTGGTGTTTCTTTTTTAGTCTGAATGTTTAGACCGCAAGATGGCGTATTTATTGCAGTCTGCTGAACAGAATATATATAATCATCCCATATACCTTTATTTTTACCGTTTTTATCAGTAGTTTTATCATTAACAGCTTTAGGAGTAGTGCTCAGTGCATTTACCAATTCAACAGGTGGGTTATAATATTTGTCAACAATAAATTGAGCACCTTTTAAATCAGATACATTAAAGCCAGATATCGTTGTGTGTGTTATCTTCTTTTGCCCTGACGCAATTGTACCCCATACAGCGCATAATTTAGCCCATCCACTTCCATATCTTTCTGCATTTTTCCATTTATTAAATGGCATAGTAAACCACGCATTAGCTACTTGTTCAGATGTGGTGCAATTTGCAATATATTTTTGCGCAGCACCCCAATGAACTGCATGGAACATGGAATCTATTGCACCTTGTGACAATTTTTTACCTTTTATAATCCCACTAACAACTTTGTCTTCATTTTTCAATGCATCAACATAATGTGATAAAATATCTTTACCTGTTTTTTTCTGCCCTTCTCTAAGTCCTGGCCAAACATTAGATGTTAAGCCTGGCCCAATAGTAGGTATATTTTCACCATTAAGTATTTTAGCAGTACCACCATTTTTAATCCAACCTACACCTCCAGCTTCGTTGTGAACCATAGCAGAAACACCATTTACTGAAATATGCATACCATTTATTGATGCAGTACCACCAAGTGGAAAAAATTCATAATCACAATCATTTGATACATCTGCCAATTGATGCTCCATATCTTCTTCACTTATTTCACCATCTTGTGTTGGGTTTGACAACCAATACCATCCTTTTTTAATCTTAGTTGTAGTGTTAGCCATTCTAACGCCAACAACATGTGTTTTCATCTGCCCTGCTTCAATATGGTGCGTAACTTTTTCCACTAAATATGTTCCCCTAAACATAGGCACATTAAGCAATTCAAAATACATCAATGGCTGAACCCACGCATCACCCATCATATCAAGTTCACAGGTATAAGAGTTATTTGAATAGATTGTAAACAAATCTTGACCCATTGTCACCATTGAACGGGTTGCTGTTCCTTCAGTATTTTTTGCTGATTCATTGTTTTGTGAAGCTATTTGAAACTGTGCTTTAATAGATTGCTCAGTAACCATAGGGCTATCCATAGAAACAGAAACATTTTGGAAATAACTTTGATACTGCTTTCCATAAGACACGCCAAATGCAGGTATATAATATCCGCAATCTTCACCTGAATTTAAAGGCATTGGCCACTTATCAGCTTCAGCTCCTGTGCCTGTTTTCTTTGCCTTTATACTAAATGAATCGTCAGGGTAATCATAATCACCACCGCTACCTTGAATGTCCAAATGTGAAGATTTTTCATAGGCATACATTACTATAAAATTAGGTGTAACGTCAGGCATATCCATATCAAGCATAGAAACTGGTTTGAACATTTTTCGCATATTGTCTTCATTGGATAAATCCATAAAGTTTTGGACACACAAAAAATTACACTTATTTGCTGAATACATACTACTTAAAAAAGAAAGTAATGTATAGCCATTTTCAGCTTGATTTTGACAGTTTATTAATTCATTTACAACATCACCAATATTAACTAATATTAAATTACCGATTCTATTATAATAGGCATCTATGAAATAAAAATATCTATCATCTTGGTTTGTACTTTCAGGGTTTTCACCAAAAAATTTCTTCATTGTAAATTCATTTTCGAAATTGGAGCCAGAAACCCATTTATCATACAAAAGTTTTAAATAACGATATAATGCTAATTTAATATCAGGGTCTGTATCACAATCTTTGGCTTGTGACACAACAGCAGCATTAGTACCTTCTTCAGTTGCACCATAATTTTCTTTTAATGCAGAAATAAAACCATTTAAGAAAGCTTTAGCTTCACCATTTTCGCCTATTTTCACTAATTCACCTACAGTGTCATAATAATGGGATGTTTTAACAAATGTATATGGTTTTAACACTAAACGTGAAATCATTAAAGCGCAATGTGAATTAGGATTTAACGATAGTTTAACGCCATTGCTATTATTTTCTGCTGCACCATAATTATTAGAATTGTCGTTAATAAATTTTTTGTTAAATTCTTTATTATTAATTCTTAAGTAATTATAAAATTCGCCACTAATAGACAAATATGAATCTATTTTTTGAAAATCAGTTTCAGCCCATTTTCTAAAAAATGAAATTAAATCATTTCTTACATCATTTCTTAATTTATTAATGTCAAAATTAACATTTTCAGCCAAAGGGTCTTTAAAGTTATTACATAATGCTCCTATAATTAGTAACGAACAATAAGGTACGTTGATAAACCTATTATCCTTGTCTTGAATTCTATCAAATACTTCATCATATTTAACATATTCACCGAGGGAAGCTAAAAAACTAAATGCTCTACCATATATATCCCTATCGTAATAAGCTTTTTGTCCAAAAACAGACACTTTATCAGTATGTCTTCCATCGGAAATGCCAGGCAATAATAAAACCCTATAATTATCTGCATTTACCTCACCACTATCAAATACATCACTTTTTGTGAATTTTTCATAATAATCATCAACGTCAGTTTCAGCTACTAATTCTTTCGGTGTTGCATTTCCACCTTCTTCTGAATCTTCTTCATTTACGCTCCCATCAGAGCTTGCTATAACATATTTATCTTCTCTATAAAAATCTTTATAACCATCTAAGTTAAATAATGCTTCTTCAAGCATAATTTCTTTTAACTTAGACAATTTTTCATCAGTACATTGGTTATTAATTATAGTTGAAAACCTATTAACATTTGGCTCTATACATATTAACTTGCCACTTGTGGAATTTCCACCTCCAGTAGACACTGGTTTTGTAGTAATATAATCTTGTGCGTTATTTAATTTTGTATAAATACCATTAACAGGCGTTCCCAAGTCATTAGAAATCTTATCAAATGAAGTGTTTTGTATTGGTACAAATGTTTCACTTTTACTATGGAATTCTGTCAAATACCAAGAAGAGCTAATTAAATGATTCCTATAATCAGGACCTGTTTTTCTACTTTCCCAAGCATATTTATTGTTTTTACCGTACTGACTTACAGGCGTTGCTGATTCATCACATTGTCCAATTTTTTCAATTGTAGTTACTATATTGGCATTGTTAATCCATGTTATAAATTCTTTTGGTGGATTTTTGAAGTATTCAATGAAATTCTGAGCTTCAACATAACCCAAATTTTCAGCACCAACTGCATCAATAAACTTTCTATCAGCAAGTCCAAGGATTTCAGCCATTCTTACTATAACATGTCCAGCGAAACTACTTCTATCACTAAAGTTTATGCTACCATAAGGCTTTTTATCAAGAATTAAATCAAGAGGGTTTAATGGGAATTTCATAACTGCCCTTGTAGAGCCACCACCTTCACCGTCATTGCTTTTAGCTTCAGAAATAATTTTTGCCATTTCGTTCACGCCATTTAGCAAGCCATTTACAATGTCCTTTTCAGTCCATTGACCACTATATTCACCTACCCAAGATTCTTCCTGTTTATCAACGCCATTGTCAGAATAGTTTTTAGTTACTTTAGGAAAAGGTGGGACAATTAAATCTGTTTCAGAAACATTTCTTCCAATATCTGCCAACTGATTTCTACTTATACCAAGACTCCCTAATGTTCTTTTTTGTGATACAATATCTCTTGCACAATTTGTTAGCATATACATTAATGTTTCAAAATGTGCCATTATTATTCTTGTCATCGCTTCAATGGTTGGTGCAAACCCTAAAGCTTCAGAAATGGCTTTATTTGCAACTTCACTTATAGCTTCTTGATTTTCTTGTATGCTAGCATCTATGCCTTCTTTTACGTCTTTTAGGACACCATCCAAATTATTATCAACAAAAAGGTAAGCATAATGTAAATCTTCTCTATTAATTAATGTTACACCATTTACTGTTAATTTTTTAGATACTTCTTGATTTAATTTGACGCCATTTTTTAAACCTTCACACCCATTTAATTTGTCGCCATATGCTAAAGAGTCATTCCCTTTAGCCCCAGTATAAATCGCTATAGGCTTTATTTCAGTAGGGTCTAATTTTTTAACTGAAGCTTCAAAAGATGTACCTGAAGCTGCACTAGCTAAGCTTTCATATGCGTCTTTGATAGCATCGTTTTCACTCCATCCAGTATACCAATGTGAAATTTTATCAGTGAATACATCACCTTCGCAATTAGGGATAAAAGCTAATAAACCATTTTTATCTCTAATTGTAAATTTAAACCCACCGCTTTCTATTTTATGTTCGCCCACTGCTTTGTCAATTGTACTATTTAAAGTTGACAAAAATGTTTGGTATGCTTGTGTTAGCCCTGTTATTTGATTATTTTGGTTTTCAAGATTTTTAGATTCTTGTACTTCTGGACTTGACTGAACCATTCCGCTTGCTTCTTCCATTGCAGAACCTACATTTGCTATGATTTCCCCTAATGTCATCATTGGGACATCCTGTCCGTTAACATCTTTAACTGTGAAATCATTACTTGCAATTTTTGAATCCCAATAATCTTTTCCTAAATAGTCGGAGAAAGGCGCTGCCATCAAAGCATTCATCATTACGTCACCTAAAAATGAAAAAGCATACCCAATAAATTTAGCAGTCGCTTCAAAATTACCAGTTTCAGAGTTAAAACTTGCCCTAAAATCAGAACATGTTAAATCATAGGCAACAGGTTGCCCATAAAACCCTTTAACACATAGTGTAAATTTAGGATAAGGAAAAGTAAAAAAGCATTTAAAAAACGAACCTTCAACTGTAGGGTCTATAGAGCCATTAACATCATTGTTACCTGTTAAATGGTGTCTTGCCTCTTCAACAGCAAATAAGGATGCACCCCTGACATCAGTAAATTTTATAGTTACTTCTGGAACCATCCAATTATTATACTGTATGTCTATTGAATTGATACCAAACATTTCGGTTGATGCATTTGTTTCATTTACAACCCCATTATTATCACGTTTTATCAAATCATTTATATAAAGCCTATTAGTATAATTCGTTGTTAATGAGTATACATCTTTACCATTTACTGCATTACTTTTACCACTATACTTAGACCCTTCCAAAAAGCTAACAGATTCTTTTCCTTGCTCACTATAATAATTTAAAGAATAGGTTTTATTATCAGTAACATAGTCACTTCTAATCGCCCTACCTTTAACTTCAACCTTTAAGTTAACAAAAATACAGTAGTCTTCAAGAGGATTTTCAAACTCATAGCTATGCAGCCCCCTTGGTCCTTGCATTGGTATAGAATTTGCATAGTTTGGCTCTATATATCTAATTCTTTTACCAATGGTTGTTAATTCTTCGTTATCTTTGTATTCTTCTGCCATATTAATTTACTCCATAAAGTACATTATAAGTATCAATATCCGAATTATATTGCATTAAAGTAGCATCTAATGGATAAGGTATTCTAAGTTTTGCACCATTTGGTATTTGGTATTCTAAAGAACCATATTCTGGATTGGCTTGCATTATTAGCCAATCATAATTAGGGTCTTCATAATATTGATAAGATAGTAAATCTAATCGTGTTTCACCCTCTTTATAATAATCATATAAATCAGTTGATTTTTCCTTAATAGGTATGAATGGTACAAATTTAATTGTACCATTCGACCTGAATTTTGAATATCTATCGTAACTCATTTTTTAATTGTTTAATAAGGGAAAGTTTTAAATTTATCTATTTCACCTTGGTTATTATAGTTAATTTGTTCAGCCCTATCATCATATACCTCGGTATTAGCATAATAGTTGAATGACAATGCATTTTGAAGCCTTTCGACAGGTCCTGTAAGGTTACTGCCCCCAATGAAATGGAATGACATACTTACGTTAGCTATCATAGGCATTACACCAATTCCTTCAGAATTTAAATCCCACAACAATGGGTCATAATCTATTGATAATGATGTTATGATGACTTTAGTGTAGTAAAAATCACCAATTCTCAAGATACAAACAGGTGGTCTGCCAAATGATAAGTTATTAGCTGTAATACCTATATTATCAGATAAATCGCTACCACCTATAGTAGGTCCTTGCCTTGTACATTGTTGTAAGAAATTAAGCCTTGCATTAAATCCTTCAGGACTGATTGAATGAAATGCAGGGTCGAAATATTTTATCTTTTCACTAATTTTTTGTCTCATAAATGGGTCGTTCATTTCAAGACCTTTAAAGAAATCAGCTTCATTATCATACCTTCTAATGGTATTATCCGATATTTGTTCATTATAAGCTTTTGATTCAGCACCTTTATTTGTAGTTTTTCCTGCCTTAACATCTACTTCAGTTGCTGTAGAAGCCTGTGTTGTCGTCTTATTATTAATAGCATTAGTATTTGAGTCATTAACACCATTCGTCCTTTTAAAAGAGTTTACTTTAGTTTTTATCGTATTAACACTATTTAAGAAAGTTGTACCTTTTTCAAACTGTAAATTAGTTTTAGGCCAATGTGTTAGCGTACTCATAACAGGTGTTTCATTCGTAGTGCCACTAACATAATTATTAGTATTGTATGCTTGTGTATTTGATGCAGCATCAAAAGCATCTGAGTTAGTACTTGTTTTCTTTTCTGTTACAGTATTCTTAGCGTTAGAAACTTTTTCTGTGTTAACATAAACTGTTACTTCAGCGCATCTATACAATTTAGGTTTTAAATCACTAACATTACTTGCAGTTGGCCCAGGACCAACACCGCCTGTTAATGGTTTATAATCAATATTATTTGTGTTAAACGATGGCATAGATTTAAGCCAAGACAAAACTGTATCACGTCTATTTTTATTCAAATCATTATTTCTTGATACATTTTGCGTTATACCATGACTTGATGCCCATCCTTTTACTGTAACTTGCTTTATTCCATAATTTTTAATTATATTTTTTATATTTTTTACATTTGCTTCGTTATAACATCCATTTAAAGTATTTAAGCCAACTGAATCATTGGTTATAGCAGCATAAACATCAGTCAGCGAATACAAAGGCATATCATCACTGATATTAAAAGTTTTTCTAATAGAATCTTGATTACCACCACTATTTAACTTAAAGCTTTTTGTGTCAATATAATCAATATTAAGTACCAATTTTTCATTTCTACGTTTATTATCTACTCTATAATACCATTCTATGCGTTTTCCTTTATAATCGCCAATTTGCTTAGCTAAGTAATAATTACTGTTATTATGTTTCACTGTGGTGGCAAAAGACCTTGTATTGCCAGTTTTACCATCATTACTAACAGGGTTTGTCACAATACTAATGCCATTACTTCTAACCTCATATCCACCAATCGTAGTACCTTTAGTGGTTGTCCAAGGGTACATATCAGGATTAGCCCTAACAGACCCTTGATTTGCATTATAATAATATTGTGTGCCTACGCCATTTAAAAGGTAAGGTATTGCTAAATTGTTAGCTCTATCATCTTGCCCACTATAATCATTAGGGAAGAAAACAAAGAAAGTAAATGCCTTTGTTGTAGGTGCAGGTTCAGGCTCATCTACTGCAACAGATGGTGGTGTTTCAATTGGCTGCGTTTTTGATGTTAACATTTCACACCCAGCAAAAAACCTTAATAACTGTTGTTCTGGTGAATCTACATCGTCAACGTTTGACGAACCATCGGTTTCATTTCTACGCTTCCAATAATCAAGTATAGCAGGATGGTCTATAAGTAATTTAAAGCTTAATTGCCCATCCCTTGATGTATTTGTATAAGTATATATATCTTCACCCCTTCCTATGAAACTTGTGTTAGCCCAATTAGCTGTTACATTTTCGCTAAACTTAATGTCATAAGGAGGAAACCACATTATTCTACCACCAAATGGTCCTTTTTGTTCTGCTGACAAGCCATTTGTTTCGTAAGTTTTACTACCTGGTGTAAACATTCCCTTCCAAGCTAAGTTTTCTATTGAAAACATACAGCTCTTAATATCAACACCCTTTTTAGGTGCTATATTAACAAGTCCAGCGTTAGTTTTATAGCCCAACACTCCATATTTAGTAAGTCTTTCACCACCACTTCCTAAGCCATATAAATCACCTGTTCTAAAAGCACCAAAATTATACCTATCTTGCATTTCTTTAGGTGTCATTGGTGATGAGCCATCTGGTTCATCAGTGGCAAATGGCCTAATAGCATCCTTCATTCTATGGTATTGGTGGTGGTAAGTCCATACACGGCAATATGGGTTATCATATCCGTTACCAACATCAGTACTTGTAAAGGTTTTGCCATTTTTAGCGTCCCCTCGTAGAAGATTTCTACCATGTGACATGCCATATGCTTTACTAACAGAAGATGACATTAAATCATCATTAGGGTAATCAGTAGAAGTATGAAATCTTGCGACCAACGTGTCATATTTACCTTTCATAAAACCTTGGTTAGTTTTATTTAGTAAATCATCAACACCAATAGGGTCAGTATCAAATGTACTATATTTACCAAAATTTACACCACTATTAAATGTCTTGAATTTATAACTATGCGTAGAACCTGCTTCTTGTTCTCCATATGCTTTCAAGCCACCAATAAGGCTACCTGTAGTATGGCCCTCATTATTATAAACAGTATCACTTGTATGTAAAGTGTTAAAAATATACCTAATTTCAGAACCATTATAATCAGTGCTTTTTCCTACTGCTATTTTCATTGAATCTAAGTAATTCAAATTATTAGATTCATCAGGTAAATTAGGTTTATATTTATTTTTCCCTATATTGTCATTGATATATGACATTGTAGTTACCGATGGCGTAGATTTATAAAATTCTTCATAAACACCAAGGCCTTTATAATTACCCCACTTAGATGAAGTTGTGTATACAGGACTAATATTACTATCTAATGGCGAAAAGTCTTCATATCTCCCAGTTTTCTCATTAGGTGCAACATATTTTGTTAAAATGCCATTATTGTAAGCATCTGTATTAAGCCCAAAATATTCACCCATAGATTTTGAAATGGAGAACTTTTTAGCATTATGTTTGTCATTTTCTTTTATAGACAACTTCAATGCTTGCTTTACAAAATACCCACTTTCTTTACCTAATTTTGTATCTTTTACGTCATCATTAGGGTTTACAGATGGATATTCATCAGAAGATGATAAAACATCATTTAATTTAGAACCACTTATTTTACCAACTTTTATTGAATCCAAGTCAGTAGGAAAACTAACTTTTTCATTAATGCTGGTTATACCATCAGTAGAATTATATGTTAATGCTATATAATCTAAATAATTAGCAACCTGTGCTTTATCTGAATCAGCAAAAAACCAAGGCGTTTTACCTATTTGTGCATTGTAATAAGGGTTTGAAAGTTGACCTATTGGAGTAGAATATCCGTCACTATATTCTAATTCATGATTACCTATATTCCTATCCAAATGTTCAACCATGAAACGATAGTCTTTGTTGTAGACACCAATAGGTCTTACAACAAAGCTATCTAAAACGTCTATTATTTTATCAACTATTGCCATATTTTATATAAAATATATCATTTTTTATTACTAAGATAAAGAGAAACTAACATTAAATCTTATTATACATTTTCTGTGTGTTTCTTACACTTGTTTCTTTGTTATATTTTCCACCATTACCCATATCATTAAGTTTCCTTGAAATAATTTCGGCTAATTGTGCTTTAAATTCAGGACTGTTAAATAACTTATTTGTATCAAAGTCAGCTTGCCTTCCACCTAAATCTAATTTTATAGTACCACTTACGTTAAGATTAATATCTTGAGGTCCTACGTTAATTGGTGTTGTGCTAATTGTAGCACTATTCTCATTAATTGTTTGCTTTTGACCAACAACAGGTAATGATTCTACTTTTGGTGTCTGAGGTGCTCCAAATAGACCACTAATTTCTTTACCTATCCCACCTAAAACACTACTTGCAATTTGCAAAGGGGCAGTAGCTACGCTTGTTATTGCTTCACCAGCTTTACCGATAACACCTCCGCCATTTTGCTTAAGCATTAATTCATATATCTTTATTGTTGAAGAATATGCCTTTTCTGCTAATTGTGGGTCAGCTAACTCTTCATCAGTAAATGAAGCTGTTTTTTCATCATCACTTCCAAACAAGAAATCACCGAATCCACGTGCCATCTTGCTTAAAGGTTTTGCTAAGCTTCCAATTGCACCACCAATTTTATCACCGATGAAGCCACCTGCAGCTGCGCCTAATGCTGAGCCTATTGGGCCTAATGCTGTACCTAATGCTCCGCCTATTACCATGCCAGCAGTTGACCCAACGGCACTACCAACAGCTTTTCCTTGCTCTCCATGTTTTTCATCAGTAGCTTCATTGATAGCTGCTTTCTTTTCTCTTTCAGACATATTAGAATTTACGATATCAGCTTTTTTAGCGTCAAATCTGCTTGAAGCATCCATGATATCACTAACAGCCATGCCTGCTGTTATTAAGCTACCTACAATAGGTATTTTTTTACTTAAACCACCAACTAATTTTCCCCCGCTACTACCTAAAAGTTTACCTATAGGTTTTAAAAGCTTAGATTCTTTTGCAATTTTTCCAGCAGTATTGCCTATACTGTTTGCTGATTTAATTCTTGTTAACCTTTGTAGTGCTTTACCCCTATTTACTAATCTGCCAGTGTCATTATATAACGCTTTCCCAATTTTACTAACTCCGTTTCCAGTTTTCTTACTGAAATTAGCAACACTAACAAAAGGCTTTGAAATTTTACCAACTACTTCGCTTCTCAATACAGCATTAAGCTTATCTTTTGCTTTCATTCCAAGCATAGCTGCGTCAAGCGCTCTATTTTTGCCAAATTTAATTACACTGCTTCCGACTTTTTTGCCAAAATTACCAACAGCAGCAAAAGGCTTTGAAAATTTGCCAAATGATTCGCTTTGAAAAGCAGCATTAAGCTTATCTTTTGCTTTCATTCCAAGCATAGCTGCGTCAAGCGCTCTATTTTTGCCAAAATGTAATATTGCTGTGCTAATTTTTTCGCCAAATTTCCCTACCTTAGAAAATACATTACCTAGTTTACTCGTTTTTTCTACTAAGCCTTTAAATTTTAATGAGGTAGCGTTAATGCTTTTATTAAATTCAGCAAGTTCTTTAGATGTTTTTGGCATTAATTGTTTAAATGGTGATTTGGTAAATCTACCTTTAGAATTTCTCCATCTGCCATTTTTGTCTTTTTTAGCATCAATTCCAAAATAATCCCAAAAAGATGGAATATCATTACCCATGGGATTTTTAGCACTTTCTTGGTATGTCATAGGATTTGTTATATGCCCATATAAATTACCTAAGCCACCTATTTTCTTGAACATGGCAAGCTGTATCATTGATGAAGTCATATCATCACCACTAAGTGCTGACATAGCCATTCCTTGATACCCTAAGTTTCCTACGCCTAACTTTTGCCCTATTTTGTTACCAATAAAAGCCCTAACACCAACTTTTCCTAACATAGATAACAAACTAAACAGCCCACTTTGCTGTTGTTCATTTATTACCATTTCATTAGAATTAAGCATCGCTGGTACTTTATCACCAATATAACTGTCACCTGGTACAACCATTCCTTCAGCAGCGTGTACAGGCTGTACTACACCACCTTCAGCAAAATGGTTTTCACCCATATCAGGTCCATTAATATCACCACTATAAAATGGATTCATACCAAATGGGATTGATGGTTTAGCAACAGTTTCACCAAAAACACCGTTACCACCATTTAATAAACCTGAAATAGTAGGCATAAAAAAGTTCTCAAATTGTGCAAAGAATCCTTTTGATGATTCCCTAAACCCATTAAGATTTTCTTTAGCCGAACGATTTTGTCTACTTCTACCCATTGAAGAACCAACAATAGTTTCCTTAATAGCATGCACATCTTTCCACATGTTATCTTGTGTTAATGCGCTATCTTGGGCTTGTTTTAATTGTTCTTCTGTTAAATCTTCTACATTTACTTTTTCTTCATTACCAAATTTATCAAGAAGTTTTACAAAATGCTTACCTGTTTTTTCATCAAAATTAGTTCTCGCTAAATCTTGTATTGCTGTTTGTTGGTCTTTTGACCAATTACCCCTAAGTTCTTGATTTATAGCATTATTCTGTGCAGTTGCAGATGCGCCCCTTGTTAGTTCTTTTACATCTATACCTAACTGGTTAGCCATTTCTTTCATCTGCATCATTGTTACAGGGTCGAAAGTAACCTGTCCAGTTTTAGAGTCATATCTGCCCTTGCCTTCAACAGTCTTAATTAGTCTTTCTTGGAAAGCAGCTGGGTCAGCCATTGATTCATACAAAGCACCCATAGGGTTACTAAATTGTTGTGCAAAACTTCCGCCCAACATTTGTATATTTGCAGATGTTTTTATTGCACCCTCTATAGAGCTAAATTTATCAGAAGCAGTCATTACTGCTTGCATATTCATTTTTAACGACTGTGATTTTAACACCATTTTTTCGATGCCATCAATGCCATTTTTAAATGAATATGATGACGCTAATTCAATATTATCTGCAAATGTTTTAGACGCTTTAATCGCATTAAGACCTAAATATTTAGCTCTTTCTTGCAATTGTCCAGTATATGCTAATGCATCTTCAACACCTGTTCCTAAAGTATCAAATTGGTCTATTATACTTGATGCAGTTGCTTCATCAGTAATATTGCCAAGGGCTATTGTTTGCTCTATTTGGTCCTTAGTTAATTGGATATTACGTCCTGTAGCTTGTGAATAATCTTCTTGATATTTTGCAATTTGTTCAGCAGTAACACCATACTCACGCCCAAATTCTTTAATTTGCTGCATGAGTTGTCGGTCCATTTTCATGGCTTCTTGCCTACTTAAGCCCATAGTACGAGCAGTCTTGAATGCTACATCTTGCAAATCCATCCATTTGTTAGTTTGGTTAGCAATGTTACTTGTAACACCCCCTATAGCTTTACCTAATTGTGATGCCATTTTAACACCTTTACCTGCCATATTAAGCCCTTTACCTGCCATATTAAGCCCTTGAGCAAATTTACCAATCAATCCAATTATAGCTGGTGCTGCCATATATTCTTTTTTATAATTTTTACGTGTTATTATTATCTATAAATAGCGCATTTTATACAAATTAAAAACAAAAATGGGAACTATTTAAATAGTTCCCATTTTTTATCGTTTACTTGCATTTTTTAAATTTTCCTGTTCCATATCAGTGTATTTATCTATTACATCTGTAGATTTACCACCCCTTTCACGTTTTTTATAGCGTTCGTTTTCTTCTTCAACTTCACGATTATGCTTATGGATATAATATTTTCTATCCCTTGTAGGCATAGTCTTCAATTCATTAAACCTCATATGCATATGCTTAAAGCATCCCCAAAGTTCATCAAGAAGATTTTGTGCATAATTAGGCGATATTGAGGAAAACAGTATCTGTCCACTCAAGAAAGGTTTTAAATGAGCCACCTCCCATTGACTCAGGACGTTCAATTTCAATTTCAAAATCAAGGCCAGGTTCATTCTCAATAATATACCTTCTTAAATGCAAAGAATCATTTGCAGGCATTGTGTTAATTAATTGTCTAACTTTTTTTCTATCGGTTTCACCATCAATAGAGACAACTTGCATTTCCAATCTATTTGTTATAGTTTTGTTAAATTGTACTTTACGTTTTGCTTCAATTTTTTTAGCCCAATCTTCAATTTTCCTATTGTTTTCAAAAATTGCTTGCTTTTGCTTAATATCAAGCACATCATCTATTTTAAGCGCATTGCCAATCATTTCTTCAGCAGCTTTAAGGTTCATGGCAACAATGGACTTATTTTCAAGGTCGTTCAAAGTTTTTAAATCTTTTTCTTCCTTCCTTGTAAGATATTTGAATTTAACTACTTTTTTAGTAATTGGTAATGTATAGTCAAAATATCCATTTTCGTCTCCTTTAAGCTTAAATTCTTTTGTTTTAATCTTGCTTAAATCTACACTTGTTTCAATTTCTTTACCTGTTTTAGGGTCAGTAACAGAAATAGGGAAATCAACTCCATAACTTGTTGCTCGTAAAAATAAAATGATAGCATCAACATCACCACTTACTAATGAATCAATATCAATTGATTCATCTTTTACTTTATTTTTCAAAAGTAGGTCGATTACTAATCCATCACGATATAAGTTAGGTGATGTAATTAAATTTTCATCATACGCAGTAAGATATGATACAGGTATCCTTGAATTTTTTGATTTATAGCACTCACCATTACTTGGTAGCGGTATAATATCATAAGCTTCAGCGCCATCACCATAATTTATATCAGGTAAAGTTTGTTTTGCATCTTCCTTGACAACTTCCTCAATAACTGTTGCCGTAGGTTCTTCAAAGCCCCTATTACTCTCCACTTTAACACTTTTTTCTTTTTGTGCATGCTCCTCAAGAATTGCGAATATGTCATCATTGTCATCATTACTATTAGTAGTTTCTAATTTTTCATCTACATTATTGTCATCAAGTAGCATTTTGATTTGACTCATGCCATCTTTTTGAGCTTCTTCAGTTCTTCGCATGGCTTCTTTAGTACCACGTAGTTTAATTTCTTCTTTAGTACGCTCATACATTTCATTTTGAGCCTGTAACAATTTCAAATTTTTTTCGTCTTCTTCAGACATTTTACGTCTTGGCATAACTTATTATTGTATTTTATCAATCAAATTAATTTCTTCTGCTAATATTACATAAATATTCATATTTTGTTTTTCCATTATTTTACAATTAACAAGAATTGCAAATTTTTCTTCATTAGCATTATTAGTGAATTTTAACTTAATATTTCTTTTTGGTTCATTATCAAAAACCCAATCTTCACCCTTTATTTTGGTATAATTTTGAATTTTTTTATGTTCAATGTCCCACAAATTTATTTCTTGTTCGAAATCTTCATCAGATGTGTCTAAATCTAACTTTAATATATATAGCTGAACATCTTTTGATACATAATCAGTGATGAAATCATCAACACTCCTATCATTTCCATCTTCGCCATATAGTACTGCATCGCATTCAGCATAAGACACTTTATCTTCGCTTACAGACGCTTTATTGGTAAGCCTATAAGTCTGACCGTCAGAAGATTTATAACCCCCTACAGAGCCACCATTCATATAATTATTCATACCTGCTTCAACTGCTCTGCTTGTTTGCTCTACACTTTTTTGCATTGCATTGAAATATTCGGCATTATTTTTATAGAAATTTTCGTCTGTATCAAAATCGCCATCATTATAATCATAAAATGGCATGTATAATTTAACTTTCATACTCAATTTTTATATTACTTTCTATTAATTCATTACCAATTTCATCACCATAAATTAATATGTTATCAATATCTTGTGAAGTTATTTTATTTCCATCATCAAAAGTAATGCTTGAAACTATTTTACATTCATTTAGTGAATAAACATTTAAAGCAGTGAATATTTCTTTATAATTTTTAATAAAATTAAGTTCGTCAAAAAACACAAAATCAAATCTCCTGCCTAAACAATCTTTAGGTGAATTTATTATAATAAAATTATTTTTCCATGAATCTGACAACATATCTGTCATTTCAATAGTAGCATGACGTGAATGTAATACAATGCCTACTGTATAATTTCTTAACATTATTAAATCATTAATAATTTTACTAATAGCAGTTGTATATCCTACTTGTCTATTTTTTATAAACAAACAAAACTGATTTTTTATGATGTTACTCATGATGATTTTTTGTAATTCATCATTTTTTTCCTTTACGCTCACTATCATTTTTTATTTTGTTTTTATGGCGTTTATTCTTATTTTCCTTAATAGTATTAGCTTCGTTTTGAATCTTTAGAACTTCTTTAAGCTGTTGCATAACTAATTCAGGTCTTTCATTAACATCCTTTTCCCATATTCTATATAAAGGTATACCATGTAGTAATGCCCATTTATTTTTATATTCGTCAACCCTTCTATTTTTTTTCTGCATAGGGTTCATTTTAGTTTCATCAACTATTCTTGGGTCTGAATGATAATAAGAACCGTCAAATTCTAATAAAATATTATCATTTGGTAAATAAAAGTCATAAAATCTTCCTATTTCCTTTGCTTCAAATTGCCAAACATATTTAACACCTAATTTATCAAGAAAATCAGTTGCAAATTTTTGTTCTGCTTTACTTGTCCCAAACTTAGGATGCTCACGTATTACTTTACCTTTAGCATCCCTTTGCATTTTTTTCTTCTTCTTGACTATTGTTTTATTGGCTATTTTCCTATTTTTTTTAATTGCTTGTTTCATAAAGATAAATATCCAAAAGATATGTTTTCATAATCATTTGATGTCTTATGCTGGACCATAGTTAAATCACTATCGCTTTCATCAATAGTTGCTAATTCCAGCATTTTAATAAAAAATAAAAAAATCAAGCATTATTTCAATGCTTGATTTAATTTTATTTATTAGGCATAGTATATTATATCTCCAGTAAAAGTAGCTTGCTTGTCTGAATAAAGTGTATTATTATCATCTATACGTTCATTATAGTTTCCATCAACAAATTTTTGATACACTCTTGATAAGTTATGAAATTCATAATAAGTTTCAACTATTTCTGTATTATTGTCATATAAGATGTCTTTATATGTAAAGCATATTATAGGGTCATATAAATACCCAATACTATCAGAAGCAATGTTCAATATATTTTCCGTATTATTTTTATATTCAATAGGGCATTTTTCAGACGTAAACGTATATTTAGTTCCAACGTTTGTTACCCCATTTTTCTTTGATATATCAAGATAGAATGTTGTAGGCGATGTGTTCATTACAAAAAAGTCTTTACGGTAGAACCAATCACCATTGTCAACACTATAATCCCCTTTATTAAATATTTTCCATAATTCATAATACGGACTATCTGTAGTATATTTTCCTTTTACATTATCTTCTGATTTTAATAAAGGTATATAATAATCACCTTTTGTACCTCCACCAAGTGAATTTTCAAAAACACTGTTTTCCAAATCACTAATTTTATTCGCTATCACAAAAATATTTGACGTATTATTAATATATTCCCTCGTTTCATAATAGCTTTCTGCATTGGCAAACGATGAATCTTTATCATTTTCAATGTCCACCTTACATACATATTTACCGTCCATTAAATTAGCATATGGGTCAGAATCAACAAATGAGTATTCACCATCAACATATTCACCTTTCACTTTTTTAGCATAATATTTTTTAGCATATTCATATTCACCTAAATTAGTACCAGTAGGTAATGATGACAAACTTATTAAATGTTTATATTCAGCATAAGCTAACATAAGTAAATTAGACCTACTATCAAAACTACCACCTTGGAATAATTTCCTCATAATTTTATGCTCATCATCAGTAAAGTGTTCTTCTTGATTTTCCCCACCAGGAACCCACATAATTCCACCAGGACCTAAATCATATAGCAAATTACCATCATTATCGTAAAATGAAAGAACCATCATATTTAAAGGGTTGCCACTAACGTCTGTGTTTTTATAGCCAAATTGTATGTTTGGTGTCGCAGCAGATGCTGCACGATATATACCAATTTCACCACCTTCCATCACAATTCTTGGTCCATTATCGTTATATGGGTTAGTATTAACTGTGTCAGCAGTTAGTCCGCCATTTGTTATTTTTTCACCCAATTCAGTAAACTTAGCCGACATTACTTCTTGATTTTGTCCAATATTACCGACAGTTACATTGATACCACTTACTGTCTGTTCCATAGAAGACATATTACCACTTAAATTTTGTACGGTAGAAGATAATGCTGAACTTGTCTGTTTTACAGTAGATACATCACCACTTAAATTTTGAACAGTGGAAGATAAGCTTGAAGCTGTTTGCTTAACAGTAGATACGTCTCCGCTTAAATTTTGCACTATAGATGTCCATCCTGAAGCTGTTTGTTTAAATGTACTTAAATCGCCAAATTCATTAATTAATGACTGCGTAACAGCAGATGATGTTTCAGTTCTTAAAAAATTAGAAGTATAAGAAGGATTAATAGTCTTTGTATCAAGTGCGAAATCTTGTGAAATCGTACCTTTATTTTTCAAAAAAATTGACACCATAATACTTTTAACCTCTTCATTATCAGCTAAATTATGAACGCCTTCTTGGTATTTTTCATTCGTGTAAGTAAATAAGTTATTAGAATTTACTTTTATTTCTCTAAAGTTTGCGTTAATATTATCACAATAATACATTACAATGCTTCCGTCAGTCACAGTAACAGGCACACCTTCAGCATCTACTTTGGCAGCATAGCAATTAATATTTACATGTATATTGTCATCAGCTTTAATAATAGCTTTTAGTCCATTAGCATCTTTAGGTACAATAACATACTTATTCGAATCATTTGGCGCATAAGGAGACCACGTGTATTCTTTAGGGTCTGTAGATGTTGATGTTGGGTCGCTCTCAGCTTTTGTTTTATTGTAACCAGTACCTATATATTTTTTATATGTACCATCATCATTCTTATTAGCATCACTTATATTAACGCCATACCCTTCACTATCAAGTTCATTAGCATATTTAACCCACGTATAATAGGTAGTGCCAACGCCATCAGCACCTCTGAATCGTGACCATGAGTAATTTTCCCAGTTAGACCCTTCAGTGGCAGTCTCTTGGTTAGGGCATATGCCTATGTATTTAGTATCTTCTGTTGGTTGTTGATAGGCTGATGACGGATATTTTTTGCCAGAAGCATCTGTTTTGTTAAGCACATCTGCATAAGCTATCCAAGTATAAAGTGTTTTACCATTTTTACCAGGTTCTCCAGGTACGCCATCTTTGCCTTTAATTAGTGACCATGTGTAGGCAGATACTTCGTCACTTTCTTTTTCAGTTTCTTTATTATACGCAAACCCAATATAAGGCAAAACTTCCCCATTATAAACAGGGTCATTAAAAGTCCTCGTACTTGTAGCGCCACTTTCCGAATAACGAACCCACGTATAATAAGTTGTACTAACCCCATCAGTACCTCTGAATCTAGACCAAGTATATTTTTCCCAATCAGTTCCCTCAGTTGGCGTTTCTTGATTAGGACGTATACCGATGTACACTGTTTTATCTGTTGGTTGCTGATAAGCCGATGATGGGTATTTTTTGCCAGAAGAATCTGTTTCATTAAGTTCATCAGCATAAGCTATCCACGTGTAGAGCGTTTTGCCATTTTTACCAGGTTCTCCAGGTGCACCATCTTCACCTTTAATTAAAGACCAAGTATAATCTGAAACATTTTCACTTTCTATCTCGCTCTCTTTATTATAAGCGAAACCGATATAAGGTAGCACTTTTCCTTCAAACACAGGGTCATTAAAAGTTCTTGTACTTGTAGCGCCACTTTCCGAATAACGAATCCATGTGTAGCTTTTTATTGAAACGCCATCATCACCTCTAAATTTAGACCAAGTATATTTTTTCCAATCGTAATCTTCTTCTTCAATCTCTTGATTAGGACATATTCCTATGTACTTAGTATCTTTATTTGGCTGCTGATACGCAATGGCAGGATAATCTTTCCCATCAATTAATTCATCAGCGTAAGCTATCCACGTGTAAAATGAATCACCAGATACACCTTTTTCTCCTTTAATTAAAGACCAAGTATAATCCGAAACATTTTCACTTTCAGCCTTACTTTCTTTGTTGTATGCAAAACCTATATATGGTAATACTTTACCGTTATAGACAGGGTCATTAAAAGTTCTTGTACTTGTAGCGCCACTTTCTGAATAACGAATCCATGTATAAAGAGTAGAGCCAACACCATCAGCACCCCTGAATCTTGACCAAGTATATTTTTCCCAATCAGTTCCCTCAGTTGGTGTTTCTTGATTAGGGCATATTCCTATATATTTAGTATCTTCTGTTGGTTGTTGATATGCTGACGATGGGTAATCTTTCCCTTCAATTAACTCGTCAGCATAAGCTATCCAAGTGTAGAGTGTTTTACCATTTTTACCAGGTTCTCCAGGTACACCATCCTCACCTTTAATTAGTGACCACGTATAAGCAGATACTTCATCACTTTCATTTTTATCTATATTGTTATATGAAAACCCAATATAAGGCAGCACTTTTCCTTCAAATACAGGGTCGTTAAAAGTCCTTGTACTTGTAGCGCCACTTTCCGAATAACGAATCCATGTGTAGTAAGTAGTAGCAATTCCATCAGAACCCCTGAATCTTGACCAAGTATATTTTTCCCAATCAGAACCTTCAGTGGCAGTCTCTTGGTTAGGACAGATTCCTATGTATTTAGTATCTTCATTTGGCTGCTGATAAGCTGTTTCAGGGTAGTCTTTTCCTTGAATTAACTCATCTGCATAAGCTATCCAAGTGTAGAGTGTTTTACCATTTTTACCAGGTTCTCCAGGTACGCCATCCTCACCTTTAATTAGTGACCACGTATAAGCAGACACATCATCACTTTCGTTCTCATCTGTATTATTATACGAAAAACCTATATATGGTAATACTTTACCATTGTAAACAGGGTCATTAAAAGTTCTTGTACTTGTAGCGCCACTTTCCGAATAACGAATCCATGTGTAGTAAGTTGCCCCATCTTCAGGTGCAGCAGTTTCAGATATTTCAGTTTGTATCACGCTCCCATCACCATATGTATATCTTGTGAAACTATATAGTGAATCTTCTTTACTACTTTTTAAAATATAAGTTTCACTCCATCCAAATTTTATTGGGTCATCTTTTTTATTAACTTCTGAAGGCTTACTTGAACTTAGTTTATAATAAGTTTTAACTGATTTTAAAACATTGCCAATTTCTTGTTTTATTAACTCAGACGTTTGCTCTTGTGTTGAAAAATTAGTGCTATCAATAACTGATTGTGTTATTGATGAAGCAGTTTGCTTAACAACTGACATTGTATCATTAATTTTATCATCTACTGTAGATGTAATTGATGATGCTGTTTGTTCAATCATAGATGATAAGTCACCAGATAAAGCACTAACAGAACTTGTAATAGAACTTTCAGTTATTTGAATAATTGTATTCATGTCAATATCATTAGTTACATGTGATAATACTAACTTGCCATTACGTTCTGCAACTACTGCCATATAAGTAATTATTTCGTTGTTATCATCTAAATATCTTACAATAACAGGCTCACCATCTTTTGCCCCTAAAGTGTCAAGATTATTACTGATTTTATCAATAAGTTCAATTGCACTTTGCCTATTTGGTTGTATATTATTGTTTTGGATATTGTTTCTCAGAAATTGAACTACCTGTTGTTTTTTTATTTCGTCAGACATATTAATTTTTTAACTATAAATATTAAATAACAAAAAAAGGTAAGAGAAAAACTCTTACCTTTTACTTTATTTGTTTTTTTTATTCAATCCAATCTTCAATCATATTATATTCTTTTTCTGTCAATCGCCTTACTGAAACTATCGGCTCTTTTGATAGAAGGCAAAGACCTTCTGCATTAAAAGAATCATAGTCCAAATAATATGCATTATATCCTTCACTAACCACTAATTGTATTTCTTCTTCAGATGGGTCATATGGGTCAAAATTAGCACCTACAATACTTTCAATATCAAATATTGATATTGGCTTTATTTTACTTTCATCAATTTTAAATTCATATATTGCAGGGTTCGCCATTTCTTTAGCATATTCTTTAGCATAATAGTCTTGCGGTGTTAACCATATAAAACCATTTTCCTTTAAATTTCCACCATGATAATAAATTTCTACAGAGCTTTGTTCGTTTAATATTCTATTTGCGCATTCAATTATTATATCATGAATATCTTGTTCAGTAAGCCTAATTAATCTATTCATATTTTTGTTCTGTTATTACCATCTTATATGTTTTTATTTTTTTAAAATGTTTAAGTAAAAAAACGTTAGTCAATCTTTCAGCCAAATAGCCCCCAATTCTGTATTGATACCAAACTTCGTTATTAGGGCTAAAATTTTTAAGATATTTTTCTTTATTATTTTCTATTCTTTTCTCTATGTCAATGCCAACATATTTGATATATTCATCCAATACATTTCTTATAAAATCAACGTATTCTTCAAAATCTTCTTTTTTCATTATCACCATATTACAAGGAAACATCATTGATGCATTCATAACATTTTCAAATGAATCAAAATACATTGGAAATTTTTTTCTAATTATCTCTTCAACAATATCCAAATCTTCTACATTATGACATAAAGCATACTGCCATCTAACAGTTCCATTGAATGTAATTGGGTCACATGCAATAGCATCACATTGCTTAAATACCTCGTCCATGTTAGGTATATCATCCATAAACTCAAAGTATTTCCTATACGAACATACCCCAACATATTTTTTCAACTCAATATTGTCTTTTATATGAAAATAACTCATTATCTCTGAATAAAAGCTTCCCTTTAACCCGTTATCGGCAATGTCGCCATTAATATCGTTTGAGTTAATCACTTTATATGCTTTGTTTTTAAGTATATTGTTAAAATCTTTATGAGTGCATATAAATATGTCAGTATCATTTTTTTCTTTAGTGCCTAAAAAATCCATCTTTTCTTTTGTCCTTTCATTATATAAAAAAAATTCATTAACCCAATCATTCTCTTTAAAAAAATTTTTATTGCCATCAGGATACCCTCTTTTAACCTTAATATCTCGGTATTCTTCAATCGTTTTAGTTGGAAAATGCCTTAACAAAACATTTGAATAAATAAAAGGAACAAATGGTTTTCTAGAATCACATTTCTTCCCATTACCATCACAGCAGTTTATTTCGTTAGAAGGTGTGTGTGGTGTTTCTTTCCACTCAACATGAATGTTTCCCTTTATAACAGATTTAATATGATTATTTTCTATGATGCCATTTCTTTTAGAAAAATTCAACGGCTTAACCACATTAGTGAATCTTTCTAATACTGGTTTGTTTTCATATTTAATTAGATTACTATCATTAAAAGTTAAAAAATTAATATGAATCATATCATAATCACTGTATATTGGCAACGATAGCCATTCTTTTATTGTTTTGACATTTTGAAATGCAATAAATTCGTCAATATCAAAAAAACAAAACCAATCATATTCAGAACTATGTTTATCATAACAATCTTGATAAGCCTTCAACTGGCAATAAGATTGATTCCTAAAATTGACTACTTCTACAGAACCATTTGAAATGTATTCATTAATTACATCTTCAAAATATTCTTCTCCATCATAGTTATTATCATATAAAAATATTTTATCTACTCCGATGTCTAGATAGAAATCAACATATTCTTTAATATATCTGTTTTCTAATCTTCCTATACAGCATAACGCTACTTTCATATCATTTTTATATTGCACACTTCTAGTTTCAGCAGAATGTATTTTTTGCTTTTTTAAACCCATAAAAAAAGATATTTGCCTATATATTATTTTGCAAATATATAAGTAAATATCTTAATTTACAAGAAATTGCTACTATTTCTTTATTTTTTATTATTTTCTTTCATAGCTACTTTAACAAAACGCTGTAACTGCTTGATTTTCAGACAATTAGTAGCACAATATAGCATAATCAAACCTTAATGTAGCTTGAATTGTAACAAGGTCACTTACACTGTAATCCAAATCACCAAATGACACATTTGTTAACATTGTGTTTTTAAGAATCCACTTAGACACAACAACACCTGTAGGGTCAAGCATTTCCAATTCTACGTCACGTTTATAGCCAGCTGCGTAGCCCTGTCTACCTGTAACTGATTCTGAATGCAAACGAACCCATTCCATAATAGCCTGTGAAGCACTTGGCCCAATTGGGTCACGTAATGTTACTTGAATTGTTTCCCATGTATATCTACCAACAACATAAGTTGATGTGTTCAAGAACGGAATTTGAGTTTCATCCTGTGTGATAGATGGACGTGATGCACTTGAAAGCCACCACTCTTGAATGCCCAAATCTGCAGGGAACCTGAATAACCATCTATTTTTCCTTAATGGCTCATAATTGAGCGGCATCTTCAAAAGTAAATCTGACATATTTTATATATTTAATATATTTATTTTTATATAATATAAATATTATATTTTATAATTTTAATAATATATTTTGTTATTTAAATAAAATATTATATATTAGCATAAGAAAAAAGAGTTATGGATAAATTAGATAAATTTATTAAAAAAGCAAAATCTGTTCACGGAAATAAATATGACTATTCAAAAGTTTGCTACGTCAATAGTCAAACTAAGGTTTGTATAGTTTGTCCAGAACATGGTGAATTTTGGCAAACACCTGCTAATCATATTCGTGGTAATAGATGCCCTATGTGTTCTAATAAAGGACGTGGAAGTAAAAAGCGTTCTTCCACTGAAGAATTTATTAAGAAAGCAAAATCTGTTCATGGCGATAAATATGATTATTCAAAAGTTGAATATGTTAATTCAAATACTAACGTTGAAATAATTTGTAATACACATGGCTCTTTTTACCAAAAACCATTAAACCATCTTAATGGGCAAGGATGTCCTAAGTGCAGTGGTAAAAAATTAACAACTAATGAATTGATAGATTTGTTTAATAAAAAACATTCAAATAATAGATATGATTACAGTAAAGTAAATTACGAGTTAATGCATAAGAAAGTTTGTATAATATGTCCTGAACATGGCGAATTTTGGCAAACTCCTTCAAAACATTTATTAGGACAAGGATGCCCCAAATGTTCTATTAAAAATAGGCACAAAAAACATACAACAGAAGAATTTATTAAACTCGCAAAATCTGTTCATGGTGATAAATATGACTATTCAAAAACAAATTATATATCAGCAAAAGACTTATGCGTAATAACATGTAAAAAGCACGGTGATTTTTTACAATGTCCAAACGACCATTTATCTGGTCATGGATGCCCAAGATGTGGCAAAGGTAGAATAATTTCAAAATTTGAAGATGAATTATTTTCTTTTGTCCACAAAATTGATTCATCAGCAGAACAATCGAATAGGAACATATTAGATGACAAAAATGAACTTGATATTTTTATCCCTAAAGCACATTTAGGTATTGAGTGTGATGGTTTGCATTGGCATTCTGAAGAATTTAAAGATAAATCTTATCATTTAAACAAAACAATTGAATGTGAAAGCAAAGGGGTAAGATTAATACATATATTTGAAGATGAATGGATAAATAAGCAAACAATAGTTAAAAGTATAATTTCAAATATTTTATTACAAAGCAACAATAAAATATATGCAAGAAAATGCGAGCTAAAAAAAGTTGATAAAAAAGAAAAAGCAATTTTTCTTAACAATAATCACATACAGGGTAATGTTGGTAGTTCTATTGACATAGGTCTGTATTTTAAAGGTGAAATTGTTTCATTAATGTGTTTTAGTCCTTTAAGAATAAATTTGGGACTAAAACCGAAAGATGGGGAATATGAATTAATTAGATTTTGCAATAAATTAGGTACTAACGTCATAGGCGGTGCAAGCAAATTATTTAAGTATTTTATAGAAAACAATCACCCATCTAAGATAATAAGCTATTCTGATAACAGATGGTTTAAAGGTGGTATGTACCATAATTTAGGGTTTAAATTTCTACGTAATTCAAGTCCTAATTATTATTACGTTATAAATAGACAAAGAGAAAACAGATTTAAATACAGAAAAGATAAATTAATTAAAGAAGGCTTTGATAAAAATAAATCGGAGCATGAAATAATGTTAGAAAGAAAAATATATAGAATATATGACTGTGGGTGTAAAGTCTGGGAATGGAATGGATAAGACAAAAAAATTTATTGATAAAGCTAAAAAGGTTTGGGGCGAAAATGTGTTTGACTATAAAGATGTTGTTTATGTTAAGAATAATATACCTGTAGTTCTATGGTATAATGGAATTAGGGTTGAGCAAACACCAAAGCATCACTTAGCACACCATATGCCAATAGAACTTTCAGATAAAAAGAAGCATACTAACGATGAACTGATTAAAAAGTTCAATGAAGTGCATAATTCAAAATATTCTTATGGTGATTTTAAGTATATAGATGCTAAAACTAAAAACATTCCTGTTTATTGTAAATGCTTAGGGGCAGATGGTAAAGAACATGGATGGTGGAATGTTAGTGCAACTAATCATCTTTCAGGATGTGGATGTCCTAAATGCAAAAGTGAAAAGCTCTCAAAATATTTTGCTTCAAACACTGAAGATTTCATAGCTAAAGCTAAATTAGTTCACAATGGAAAATATACTTATGATAAAGTAAAATACATAAATAACACAACAAATGTTATAATAACTTGCAGTAAGCACGGAGATTTTTCACAAACACCACATAATCATTTACAAGGTAAAGGATGCCCTAAATGTAATGAAAACAATCTTGAAAAAATAGTGGAATCTATTCTTGCAGATAACTCAATTAAATACATTCCACAATATAGGGAAAAGTGGCTTGAAAAGCAATCATTGGATTTTTATTTACCTGATTATAACGTAGCAATAGAATGCCAAGGTGAACAACATTACAAACCAAACAGATTTTCTGAATCATTGGAAACAATTCAAAATAGAGATAAAATTAAGTTGGAAAAATGCATCAAAAATGGCGTCAAATTACTTTATTTTGCAAATGAAAAATATGACAAAGAAATCATAAACAATTCAAATGAATTGATTAAATCAATTGATGAAACTATAAATATAGACAAGAAAAATATTTCAGAAATACACAATTTCCTCAAATCATTAAACGTTAAATTCACTTATGAAGTTAATAAGATAGTACATGATTCCTCTTATATGTCTTTACAAGATATTTTTACTATTAACGATAGCAATTTAAAAATAATATACGTTAACAGTTATGATTATAGAAAGAAAAATGAAGAAGGGGTTGGTGTATCACCATCTTTTTTTATTTCAGAAACTAAAAAATATAATAGCGATGGGTATAATGTCATTTGGATTAAAGATTATGAAATGATTGAAGAAAAAAATGGCTATAAACGTAAATGGGAAGTCATTAAATCATATATCAGATATGCTTGTAATCTATGCGAAAATAAAATATTTGCAAGAAATTGTGAAATACACGAAGTACCAAACAATGAATTGAAAGCATTCTTGGATAAGAATTGCTTCTATGGATATAGACCTGCTAAAGTAAATCTTGGACTTTATTTGAAAAAAGATTGCGGTAACTTTAAAAAAGGCGATTTAGTCATGGTATACACTTTTGGAAGTAATTTCTATGGCAGGTCTGATAAGTTAGATACGTTGGAAGTTATAAGGGTATCTACAATTCTAAATTCGCATGTAGTTGGTGGCTCATCGAAGTTACTTAATTTTTTTGAAAAAAATTATAAACAAATTAAAATAGCTAATAAAATTATAAATGTTAAAAAATTAATATTCTATGTGGACGCTGACCATAATAATGGAAAAAGCTTACAGAATAGTGGATTTGAATTTACGAAATGGGTTCCTGGGTTTATGAATGTCAACTCTATTAAAAGAACTGCAACAATGAGAAAACCATTTAAAAATGATGAAATAAATAAATTAATTAATTCTAACCAAATGTACATTTCCCCTACAAATGGCGTTATGGTATTTAACAAGATTTTAGAACGTTAAAAATGTTAATTCTATTGTTTTATTAAAAACAAAGCGTTATATTCAAAATAAAAAAATATGAAATTAACGAAAAGCATTATTAAAAGTTATTATTTGGATAATAATAACAATTATTTCAACAATGAATTACCAACTAAAAACATAACATTTGCCATTGACCATTCAATACATAATGTAGCTGGTTTTGTAAGACAAACAAAAAACAAATATAAAATATTTGTTAGTGACATGTTCTTATGGGATAAAGAAGAATTATCTGATATAATTACACACGAAATGATTCATTTGAAATTGTCAATGATTGGTAAAAATGATTTTAGTAATCATGGTAATAATTTCAAGGCTGAATGTGCAAGAATCTATCAAGAAAGAAAAAGAGTAATTCCTTTAGATGGGAGTCATATTTTAAAAACTCACAAATGTAAAGAATTACTCCTTAAGGAAAAAAATAGAAAACATAACGTTTTCCTTATAATGTTAAATTGGCTAATTAATAAGATTTGTTAATTGTAAATGTTATTAATTGACCTACTACGTCTACTATTGGCATTACCCTTCATACTTTGAGCTGACCTTATAACTTGGGAAAGTGTTGCATTTCCACCGTATCTTTTGGCTAACGGCATTAAAGTGTTAATAAGTTCTTGGGCTTTATAATATGAATTAGATGCTTTAAAATTAGTCGCAGCAGCTTTAAATCGCTTATTAAGGTTATATGGAAATTCAGTATCATTTGGCGCAGGTCTTCTTCTTTCAGAATTACCAGGACCATTTCCAAAAAATGCACTTACTGCATTAGCCCCACTTTTAACCATATCTTTAAAGCCTTCATTTTCATCATTTTCATTGATGACTTGCTGAATATTTTCTTCAATTACTTTATGTAAATAGTTTTCGTTTATTACCATAATATTATAATTTTAATGTTATTTTTTATGTGTTATTGGTGATTTGTGCATCAGTCAATATAATTGTATTATTTGTTACTAGAACCGTCATCAGTTAATACTTTATCGCTTTCCAAAAATACCTTTTTGAAAAATTCATATATTGATGATGTTGGGTCTTCTGCATATTTTCTCAACCCATCAATTGCAGTTTGACGTATTTTCTGAATGATTGGTTCATGCTGAATTATTTCATGGACATGCATTGCTTTTTGTTCAGCATTATCACCATCATCTTGCTGCTGCATATGGTTTCCTTGCTGTTGAATACCTTGACTCATTTCCATATCATCCATCATTTGGTCTTCATCACCTTCATTAAATATATAGTCTTCGTTTAGATAACGCATTGTATCATTCAGGTCATCTAATACTTTGTGAATATAACTATTTTTCCTTTTCATAATTATTAAACGTTTAATTTATATATAAATATAATACAAATAAAAAAAGAGAACCCACCATCAAAGGATTCTCTTTTTATATTAATTAAATATTATCGAATGAAACGCCTTCAGGGGTTAAAACAAAGTCAATAGGAATATATTCCAATGAGTTGATTGGTTTAAAATAAATCTTAGCAGGTAATTCTCTTCTTTCCTTTGCTTCTTCAGATGAATCTACTTCAATTTTATAATCAGAAATACCTCTATTTGCCCTAATATTATCCAAAATAGGTGTGACAGTTGATAAGAATGCATTCTTTGTAACAGAATCGTTTGGTTCAAAAATTAAACTTCTGCAAGCAATTGCAATAAGCTTTCTCATACGAAGCAGCAATCTACGTACAGCTATACGATTCAATTGTGTATCAGTTTCCTGTAAGTTTTTCTGCCCCCAAATCTTAACACCGTCAGTAGCAAATGTCTTAACTGGATTAATTCTATTATCATAAAGCTCATCTTCATCAGCCAACTTTGTAACATAGTGTGCTTTTACACAATTAACATCGCCACGTTCAAGGCCTGCAGGTGCAAACCAAGGATAAGCAGAATTATCAGTTTGTGCAAAGTTTCTTACAACATCCTTTGTAGGTGGCAAATAAATATACTGGCTATTATCTTGGTCAAGATATTTAACCCAAGGATAATATGTACATGTATAGTTAGACGTAATTTCCGATTCTTCCAAATTGTACACAGCTTCTTCAGGTGTAAACATTTCATCTACATAATCACCAACACCAAATGGTTTATCAGGTGTTGTCACAACGTAGATAGAGTCAGCTCTTTCCTGTTCAAGCATATCAATTGTTTCTTCTACAAGAGTTTTATTGTTTACATAATCAATACCTGGTGTGGCAAAAACATTAATATCAACTGATTCAGGGTTAGAGAATTGTCTAATAGCTGCAAGATAAGCATACCAGTCAGATGTCAGACCATTCTGATTTAAGCCTAATGACTCAGGGTCAGCAATTCTATCAAATGAATAACCTTCACCTGTAGTCTTGTTATATTTGCCTAAATACTTAGAGAGTTTAAAGTCATCAGTGTTACTTCTTGATGTCCTAAATACATCCCAACCATCAAATCCACCATAGAAATAAACAGTGAACTTACGTAATGATACATTTTCATAAATTGAGCCATACATTGAGTATTCATCACCAATGATTGGTTCACCGTCTAATGTAGATGTTCTTGTGCCCTTAGAAACGGCATCGAATATATATCCTTTTTCACCATCTACCGTAACCAATGGATTATAGTTAGCATCAAAATCAAGCCTTGAATCCAAGTGGAAGCCGTGTGTTAACATTGAAGGTTTGTTAATGTATGCTGCAACACCTTTAAATTTAAATAAATCTAAATCAACACCTACTCTTGATGACAAACCAAAATATTGTTTTCTATTTCTTAAATCTTCATCATAAGTTGTATTATATTTAATAAAAGGTGCTGTAATACCTGACTGTCTATCATCTACAATTGGTGTTCCACCATACTGAACTGAAGGGTAGCCTAAGAAACCTGCAGGTACTGCATTTTCAGCAGCGTCACTTTCCTTGCATTCAACTGTGATATATTTTGACTTGCTTTCATACATTCCGTCAAATGAGCCAATCTTATAAGAAATATAATTCTTTGACCCAGGAATTAATGAACAATGAGAGAATTTTTCAAGTGGAACTTGAATTTCATCAGTGTCATTAATATCACGTACTACAACATCAAACACACCTTCATCAGGTTTAATGTTTTCAATTGAAACCTTAACTTCATTAACAGACATATTACCATCAGAAATTGTATGGAATCTAAACAATTTCTTCAATTCAATATGATTGTAATCACCCATCAAGTTAGATACAATCCAAGGTGTTGATGAATATCGGTAAGCTGATTTATAGTTATTTAAGTCACAATTTACAAATGTAAGGTCATCACCTACCTTATTTAAACGATAATACAAATCATCAGCTAAGTTCTTAACTAAAGTGTATTTTGCGTTAGCTGGTGTCGTAACTTTATTACCATTAATAAGTATACCTGGTGATTTTAAAACATCAACATAGTCACCACCATCTTCAGGATTATCATAGTAATCATATCGTTTATAAACGTAATGCCTACTGCCTTTATTATCTGTGTATTGAGCTACAGTATAAATTTTACCTACAGCTAAATTTTCAGCTTCATTAGTAATTGTTTCACCACTATTAAATATGTGCGCAGTAAACCCTGCTTTACCAACAACCTCTTTATCAGCCAAATATCTTAAGCCTAAATCTTTCCTTGTCAAAGAAGCTTCTGGTTTTCTAAGTAAGCCATTAACAGGTTCAATACTTGAAAATTCTGTTGGATAAAGCACTTGATAGAAAGTCAATTCACTATTAATTGCTGTTGCGTGAGTACTACCTGTATTTGCAATTGCTTGCTCTAAAGCGACATCATATAATTCTTCCACATAAATAGGAGCGTCACCATTTACTGGGTCAGTACCCAAAACATTAATAATATATTCTTTATCATTAGGATTCAGAGAAACTGCGTATTCAAAACCATTAGGTGCATCGCTTGTATATGATGTCCCACTTGTTTCACCTGTCACACCTTGGATTTTAAATCTGCCTAAATTTGTAGAAGATATACTATATGTTTCTTCACTTCCAGAGAAATTATATTCTGAGCAATCGTTACCTGTTGAATATAAAGAAACATAAGGCGCTAAGTTAAGTGCATTCTTATTGTACAATGTAGGTTTTTTACAAGCGTCTGTATCTTTAGTAAGTTCACCTACACGATATACTAATTTATCATATGAATCAGTTGGGCAAGTACAGGTACCATTTGCACTGTTGAATTTATAGTACTTTTGATAATCTGCTCTTGAACGTAACACAGCAACTACCATACTATCTTGTGTTCCTTCCATTTTAGCTGTAATAACCCATGCAGGACCTGCATTATATCCGCTAAGCCCTAACACACGTACAACTTCAAGCTGATTAGACTGTGTGAGGTAAGATTTTGCTACATATGGTAATTCGTATTTAGGATATTGGCTACCTTTAAATTTTTCAGTGCTAGTACCACCAAATGTGTTTACAAATTCACGCCAGTTAGAGATTGACATTGGCTGAAAAGCAGGACCTTTTAAGGTTTCACCTGCAAGGCCTAAAGTCGTAATACCAAGACTCTTAACTGCATAAGTCATATCAATTTCACGTGAGTAAACGCCAGGCGATACATGTACACCCCTTGCATTATCTGCCATAATTTGAAATATTTTGTCTTAATTATTTTATTATTTAATAATAAATATTTGATATAACCAATAAATTTAATTATATTATAAAAAAAATAGATTAGATACTATTTATCCTATTAATAAATTCTTTAACATCAGTTACATCAAAATTTATGTTGTTTTTTAATAATTTTTCACGATAAGAAATTAGCAAATCAACATAATTTTCTTCATCTTTAATTGTATTAGCATAATCTACTTGCAAATTAAAAAATAAATCAGTGATTTCACCTATGCTTTTTAAGTATTTTTTAAGTAATAATAAATCATTTAATTCAAGATTGTATTTTAAATCTGAATTATCAATATCTAGTAATTTTTTTTCTAAATCAATCAATATCTTTATCGTTACCATCTACAATGATTTTTTCGTTAACAGGTGTTGTGTCAAGTTCTGATTCTTTATTTTCAGTAATATCCACTATAATATTAGGGTCATACCCTTTAATTATTATTTTAGAATCAGAATATAAATCATCCCTTGTTATATTAATTTTAATTTCATCTTCCTTTAAAAAAGATACATCAAAATCTAAGTCAGTAAACTCATTATTTGTATAAATTGTAAAATCGTATACGTTTTCGGTTGTAACTTCCGTTAAAACCATATCTGATTCTACAGCGAATGTTATTCCGCTTTCACAATTTGGTATTGTAATTTCATATTCAAGTGATTTATTATGGTATTTGTCTTCTTCATCTTTAATGCAACAATTATCAGGCAATTCTTCTTCTTTAAGAATTACAGAGCCACGTTTTTTGCGTATATCTACTGTGTCATAAGGAACACCGCATTCAAGTTCACTAACAATCTTATTTGTTTTTAAATCGAAATCAGTAATTCTTTTATTTTTCTTAGTTTCTTCAGAATCAAGAAACTTAACAATAAATCTTGATGGCACTCTTGTTACTTTGTAATCCTCTTTCCTTATAATATACCCCATCACTTTAATCGAAAAAGTTTGCGAATAAAACTTCCTATCGTCAATTGTATATTCTGATTCATCATTAATGGATTCTAATATCATAGGCATTGCATGACCATTAGGCGCTATATAGCATTCAAGCGATTGAAATTCATAATGAACCATTTCGTTAAATCTATTAAGTAATTCATACTTATTACATATTAAATTTACAGTATATACAAAATTAATAGCAAATGGTTGCTTCATTGAATATAAATCATATGCTTCTTCCCCATTTTCTTGTAAAACAGGGACAGCAAACATTGTATAATCCCTATGCCCAGGTACATTAAACGGAGCGCCTTGCCCTTCGCCATGTTGTGGATTATTATCACGTGTAATTGTTTTAAAATTCATTATAATATTACCTGTATCATCAAGATTTTGCCAAGTTTGAGAATATTCAGAAATCTTCTGATTGGAAAACAATCTATATGTAGGTAAACGTTTTCCATCATATACCAAATCAAGCTTTTTGTCTACCCAATTAAAAAATTCTTTATCTATATCTTCATACGTAATAGGTTTAGGGAAAAAAGCAGAATTTTCTAAAATTATTTTTGACATATTCCTTCTACGTTCTTTGCCTGTTGCTTTATTCCTTACTTTAAACCTATCTAAATATGGTTTTGGTTGTATTAATGCCATTTTAACAATTTTTTATATTAATAAATATGCAAAAATAATGGGAACTAAATTAAATAGTTCCCATTATTTCTTCTCTTAATATCTTTCCTATTCTTCATTGGAAAGATTTTCAAATATCTTTGCAAACTGTGATTCGGTTAAATTTAGCACCATAAAAAATGCCATGTAGTTACGCACTGAATTCCGATTGGTCGACTGGATAAGCATAAATTGTACGAAATAAAGGTTCGATTCCAAACAATGTGTGCGCATTATCATAGTTATTTCTGCCATCATTTGAAACAGTAAAGTATTCCATATGTGTTTGACTTATCTGAACACCAATATAGTCACCCTTCTTAATATCAACACCAAGTTCATCCAATGTTTCTTGATAAACACCAAGTGTTAATTTACCAGTTTTCATATATGTACCTAAATTTTTTGATTTGTCATACGATTTTAGTTCTGGTTGTTCAATTTCATAAACGCAATGAATTTCAACAGGCGCTTTATAGGCAACCTGTTTAGCATCAGTTTCACCATATAAAGCGTCTGCATTTGATTTAGTTAAGTCAACCTGATATAGAACTACAGTTTGGTTCATGTCCTGTTCTATATAATTTTTACCTATTTCCATTTCAAAATCAAAATCTTCTTCAGAATAAAAGAGATTGTTTCTATTGATTGGTACTCTTCTTTGTGTGTTTTTATTGAAATCCATTATTCTTTATCACCTTTATATTTAGGTCTTCTACCTAAGCCTTTATCTCTTTTTGCTATATCTGATGTTTCATCATCATCGCTCATAGCAGCCATTGCAGCCCTACCATGCTTGTCATCTATATTACCATTACCATGTTTAGCTTCCATGTCTGCCATATCCAATTTCTTACCAAGTCAACTATTATGGTTATATTCTTTCAAAACACGTTTAACGCTATTTTCAATAATACGGTGCAAATCGCCTTCTGTAAGTCTAATTAGTTTTTTCATTTTATCTTCTTCTGTAAAAATTATTATATATTTCTTCACTTAATCCTGAATCAAGGATAACCATATGTGTTTCCCCATCACGTTGAACCATCCCCCAATTTGCTAATCTTGTATAATCACCTGTTGGTGGTTGATAACTTCCGAGATAATTTTCTAATTCATTTAAGAAATATGAACCATTTTCGTCAGCTTCCAATATTTCATCAATATTATTATCATTAATAACAGACCTATCATATCGTGCAATCCCTCGTTCATATCTACTACCTTGGTACATTATAAAATTACAAACAAGTTTCCAATCAAAACCTGTGACTTTTTTAAAGTCTTGAGCCTTTGCTGGTAGAACATATTCACATACTATCCATTGATATCTTGGTTCTTCATTACCATCATATCCGAACAGTTGGGTATGGTCGCCATCAAATTGGTATACTTTAGGAAATAATCCTGTCTGTTCCTTATAACTGTCACGTGTTATTGAGCATTCTTCTTCATTTTGTGCAACCCCTTTTTGATTCTTAGCCAATTTAAGGCATTTTTCATCATCAATTTGGAACACAATTCTGCTTGAGCCATTCCCTATTGGATTCCCAAGCATTTCTTTGCAATATCTGACTTTCTTAGCATAAGGCATTGTATTTAAGGCATCCAAACGAAATCCTTCCATTTGCGCTTCAAACAACTTTTTATATTGTGATTCAGTGATTATTACTTTCATTAATTTTTTTATTTTTATAAATAAATAGTTTCCATTTGCAAATAAGAAATAAATAGTTGATTTGTATTGAAAAAAAGTTATATTTTATATATAATATAAAATATAATGGCAATATCATTAAAAAAGACAGAACAAGCATATGGAATTTTGAAAGATTATAATGGGGAAAATCCTTACATTATTAATCTTAAAAATAATGTGTATGCTTATAAAACATCTCAATTAAATGATTTTCAAGTAGAATTTATTCTTAGAAATTACGATAAAAAGCCAATTTTAATTAATAAATTAGTTAAAGTAGCAGAATGGTGGGGAGAGAAAAAGAAAGAAGAATGGAATATAGATTTTACGCCTAAAAAACTGTTTGTTGGGTGGTATATTGGTGATACAACAACAACTTACGTGTTTTATGCTAAATACAGGCAATCAGTAGAAGCACAAATGATGTTTGTTTCCAAAGATGCTGTTCTAACAGACTTTTTATTAGAAGATTGGACTAAAAAAGAAATAGATTTCAACCCTTATAACAAGAGAAGTGGAAGAATTCTCTACTCTCATCAAGAAGATGCAGTAAAGTTCCTTGTAACACGTAAAAAGGCGATTTTAGCGGACGAAATGGGCCTTGGCAAAACAGTTTCTGCCATTGTTGCAGCACTTGCAGGTGGCTATAAACATATTTTGGTTGTTTGTCCTGCTTCAGTTAAGGAAACATGGAAAAATGAGTTGAAAAGCTACGTTGATGAAAAAGACATTACTATTGTTAACGGCTCTAAATGGGATGATGCAAAATTTACAATCATAAATTATGATATTTTGGAAAATTTTTATAAAATACCAACACAAAAAATCAAAAAGAAGGAATTAAACGTAGATGATAATGGAAATGTGTTCACTGAAGTAAAAGAAAAGGAAATTGTGTCAAGAAACACGCAAATTGTTTCAGATGCAATGGATAATAGCCAATTATATAAGTCAAATTTTGACCTTTTTATCATTGATGAGGCGCATAGACTGTCAAATTCATCGTCAGGACGTTTTAAAATTGTAAAAGACCTACTTAAACGTAGTAATCCTGACGGAATTTTCGAACTTACAGGCACAATGATAACAAATGGTGCTCATAATCTTTATAATTTGCTTAAAATTATAGGTTGTAGGGTTACAAAAAATTGGGAAAACTATATGATAAGATATTGTGGGGCTAAAGTCTTCTATAAAAAAGGCCCAAGAAAGGCGTACACATCAATTTTCCTTAAGAAATGCGGTAAAAAGGAATGGGCGGACCTTTCTTATAATGAAAAAAGACTATTAGATGAATGCCTTGAAAAATCTTGCCCTAAAATAGTAATACCTGGTGAAGACACTAATATGGATGAATTACAGGAAATAATTAAACCTTTTTATCTAAGACGTGTAACTGAAGATTTGAAATCTATGGTCGAAAAACGTGTAAAATTCTTACACTACAGCCTTTCAACTGAAGAAGAAATTTCATATGATAATATTTGGGATAATTATAAGCAGCAATTAGATTCTGAAGAAAAGTCTGAAAATTCCGAAAAATACAAAAAACTTATTGAAGGCAGCATTTTAAGACAATGGCTTGCTGATAAAATGATTCCAAGAACAATTTCGCTTGTTAGGAAATGCATTGAAAAAAATCATAAAGTTATTATATTTTGCGCATATGATAATGAAATAAACGCATTTAGAAAAGAATTTGAAGGTATTTCGGTTTATCATAATGGCAAAATATCATTAAAAAAGAAAAACGAATCAGTAGAACGTTTTCAAAAAGATAATAATGTAAAAGTTTTCATAGGTAATTTACAAAGTGCTTCGGTAGGTCTTACCTTAACAGCAGGTGATGTAGTTGTATTTAACAATTTTTCCTTTGTTCCAGCTGATAATTTGCAAGCTGAGAACAGAATTCACCGTTTAAGCCAAACAAAACCTTGCACAATTTATTATCAATCATTTAATGGGACGTATTTTGATAGAATGTTAGATATTGTTCGTGGTAAGCAAGATGTTATTAATAATATTATTGTATCGGAAAAGGAAAAATAAATTATTGCTAAAAAGCATTAGAAGTATTTTATAATTAAAGGAGCTGATTTGGTATATTTAATTAAATATGCCAAATTGGCTTAAAAAATATTAAATAAAAATGATACTGCGTTATGAATGAAGATTTGGAATTTGATGAAACTGAAGAAAAAAAACTTTATCTATGCTTCGTAAATTTAGTGGGGCAAGAAGAAGATGGTAACTATAGGTATGAATTCATTTTTACCGACAACCCTGATGAAGTGTGGGGTGATGATTTTGAATATAAACCTTGTTCCCTTATTAATAGCCTAATGGTGGCAGAAGAGTATAAAACTGAAACGCATATAGTAAAGACAAAAATACAATTTGACTTAATTCAAAATAATGGATGCTTTGGGATGCAAGATTGTATGGACGGTGTAGTTTCATTGTGTTTCGAGAATATTGACGGTTATGATTCTTACCCTGAAGACGGAAGACTAATATTTATGTTTGGAGAAACATATGATGAAGTTGAACGCAAGTTAGCAATTAAAAATATTTTAATGTCGTAAACTATTTATATAAAAAAAACAATGGAGTACTTCTATATACGACAAAATAGCACACTACCAACACTACGAATGGAATTAATCGAAGACGGTAGACATGACTATAGAAAATTTTATGACTCGATTCAGAATTGTTCTATAACATTTACAATGGTTAACATAGATACCAATATCACAAAAGTAGCTAAAGCGCCTTGTTATATCAAATTAAAAGAAGATGGTGGATGTGCGGAAAAATATGTAATCTGCTATGATTGGAAAGAACGTGACACTAAAGACGTTGGTACTTATAAAGGAACGTTTGACATTACATTCAACCCAATCAAATCCGATGAAACTGAATACCCAACAGGTAAATTAATAATGCCAATCCGTGAAACACTCAACATAATTATTTTGCCATGAAAAGTAGCTATATTGAAATTAGATTCAAGCAAATGAAGCTTTTAGGCAAAAATGGCTACATTTTTGTTTATATTGAAATATTTAATAATAAATAACAAATTAATATATATATATATGACTAAAAAACTTATAAGACTAACAGAAAGTGACCTTCACAGAATTGTGGAGAAATCAGTGAACAGAATATTGAAAGAAGATGATTCCACACCAAATATATACAATAATCGTTCTATGTTCGCTAAATTTATGTATCAAACAATGTCAAAAATGCACGACATAAATGAAGCTTTATTCTATGATGTGCTTAATGGCAGAATTAATCAGTTCAAGATTTTGTCCAATGAAGAGAAAGATAGACTTGTTGAAATTGCAGAAATGGCAAACAAGTTAAATGGCAATATGGCTTATTTATCAGAAATGCTCGAAAGTCAATCAAGTTCACAGTTTGAACACGAACCTGAAGATTGGTATGAGCGTAATGAACACGGTGATTTTGATACGTATTAAGCTGCTTTACGCAACCTTATATAATTGTCTAAAAAAGAGGAACTATTTATTTAGTTCCTCTTTTTTTTTATCTTATTCTTTTAGCTGTATCTTTAAGCCCATTTATGGCTTTCTGCCAATTAAGCAATACAATATCACGTTTACTGTGTACACCATCGTTTATTATTTTGTTTAAGTCATCCTGCATTTCATTAGCATATATTTCTATTTTATTAGCTATATTAGGATTTTTAAACGTATCTCCATATTCCATAAGAATTTTCCTTGTTTCTTCTTTTATGATTTTTTTAATTTTATCCATAAGAATTTATTAATTTATTTTCTTATATCAAACTTATTTTTTTTAGTAAAGTATTTTATTATATATAATAAATATTTATTTTTTCAAAAAAAAGCTAAAACTAAATTTTGTTTTTTAATGGTTTTTAGTATATATTTGTTTCAAAAATCAATGCTACTTAATGTGGCTTTCAGATTTAAAGCATAAAAAAATAAAGTAAATACTATGATTAAAGAAATTACAACTGATGTTGTTAACACTTTCCTTATGGGGTATAACCCTATGGAACATATCATCACTATGGAATGTAGTTATGATGATGAAAAGGTAAGTGTTATTTATGTTAATGAAGAAGGGCAAAAAAGGGTAAAGCTTGAACCATTTAAACCTTTCGTTTGGGTCAAACATAGTGCTGCTATTCGTATGTTTGAAGGTAATCGTGGTACATTACGCAAGAAATTACGTGAATATGGTATAACGATTAAAGCATTAAAAACAGGTGATGAAGGTAGTGAATTCTCTGACCGACTTGAAAATGGATATAAGTATCTTTTTCAATCAACAAGGGCAATGAGTTATCAGCACTTTATGATGTTCTTCCAAGAAGCAGGTACGCCTATTTATGAAAGGAAAAAGAAAGGTGATGATTCGAAAGATTCTAATAAAGAATTTATGGCTTGTTCACCTGTTGAGCAACATATGATTGAAACAGGTGAACGTCTATTTAAAGGTTATGAAAACTATGATGATTTACTTAGAATGTCATTCGATATCGAAACCCAAGGTTTGAACCCTAAAATACATAGAATTGAACAGATTGGTATTAGAACAAACCACGGGTTTGAAAAGATTATCACTATAACAGGTGAAACGGATGAAGAACGTGATAAAAATGAACTTGAAGCAATAGAAGAAACTGTTGCTATAATGGCAAAGATTAAACCTGATGTCATATTCGGCCACAACTCTGAAGTGTTTGACTGGGACTTTTTCATTGTTCGTTCACAAATATTAGGCACTACATTTGAAGAAATTTCACTTAAATATTTTAAACATCCTATATATAAGAAAGCTAAGGAATCAATTCTTAAATTGGGTGGTGAAATGGAATACTATAGACCTACTATTATGTGGGGTCATAACATTCTCGATTCACTTCACGCAGTAAGACGTGCCCAAGCACTTGATTCTAATATGAAATCAGCAAACTTGAAATATATCACGAAATATCTTGACTTAAAGAAGGCAAATCGTGTATATGTACCAGGTAATATTATTTCAAAAACTTGGAATATAACTGAGCCAAAGTTTGCTTTCAATGATGAAAATGGTGATTGGTATGAAATAACACAAAAACACCCTTTAACTAAAAACTATGTGGCTAAAAGTGGACGGTACATAGTTGAAAGATATTTGTTGGATGATATTTGGGAAGCCGAAAAAGTAGAACTAAAGTTAAACGAATCAAATTTCCTTGTTGCTAAGATGTTACCAACTACATTCACACGTGCTTGTACGATGGGAACAGCAGGTATTTGGAAACTTATTATGTTAGCTTGGTGCTACGAAAACGGATTGGCAGTACCATCAACAGGTAATAACAAACGTTTTACAGGTGGACTGTCTCGCCTTTTAAAAACAGGGTATGTTAGCCGAATTGTAAAGCTTGACTACAATTCACTTTACCCTTCAATTATTCTTACTTGGAATGTTAGAACACCTCTTGACGTAACACATATTATGCTCCATCTGCTTGAATATATTCTGACGCAACGTGAAAAATATAAGGAATTAAAAGGGGATGCAGGTGAAAAAGCTAAAAAAATTGGTAAGTACATCAAGGAAAAAGGTGATAGCTTAACGCCAGAGCAAATTAAAGAATTAAAGGAAAAGCAACAATATTGGAAAGCTGAAAAGATGGGTAATGATAAGAAACAGCTTCCATTAAAGATTTTAGGAAATTCATTCTTTGGGTCTTATGGGTGTCCTATGGTATTCCCATTTGGTGATATTGATGCTGCTGAAATGACTACATGTATTGGTCGTATGTCACTTCGACTAATGATTTCACATTTCTCCAATCTTGGCTATGTCCCTATTGTAGGTGATTCATTCACTGGTGATACACCATTATTTATTAAATATGATAGTGATGGAATGATTGATATTAAGCCAATTGAAGAGTTGATAGGCAAAACAGAAACAGATGCTTTAGGAAGAGAATATGATTATTCTAAAAAGCCATATAAAGTACTTTGTAGAAGCGGATGGGCTCGACCTAGCTACATATACCGTCATAAGACAAATAAGCCATTATACACCGTTTCTGAAGGTAATATGAGTGTTACAGTGACAGAAGACCATAGTTTGTTTAACGCTAACCAACAAAAAATTAAGCCAAGTGATGTTAATGATGACACTAAATTTGAATATTATACAAAACCAATAGAAACTAATGGTAATTTTAAGTGGCTAACCGAAAAAAAGGCTAAAATGATGGTAAAAATGATAAAAGATGGTACTATTGATAGAGTGCCAATCGCATTATTAAATACTAACAATCTAAACATAGTAAAAGCCTTTTTAAACGAATGGGGAGAAATGCCGTTAGATACATTTAGCAAAACTTGCCAAGCTGGAATATTGTTCTTAAAAAGAAAAACGCACTAAATGAAATAATTTCTCTTTTCTTTTTTTTAAATAACCTGAAAATCGAACTAAAAACTACATGAAACGAAATGTGTATAGATTAAATCAGAAAATATTTGAAGAAAGGTCTAATTTAGTTCATGGTGGCAAATACATATATTCTCAGTCTGAATATAAAAATCAAAGAACTAAAGTTAAGATAATATGTCCCATTCATGGAGAATTTTGGCAGACGCCTAAAAATCATATGAATGGTCAAGGATGCCCATCATGCGGTAAAAAATATGCAGTTGAGTATCACAAGAACAATTATGAAAGTTTTATAAAGGAGTCAGAAAAGCGTTTTGGTAATACATATGAATTTCCAAACATAGAGAATGAATATGAAAACAGTCATTCAAAAATAACAATAAAATGTAAAAAGTGTGGAAATGAATTCACAAAAATTGCATGTGACCACATAACATCACCAAATGGTGGGTGCAGACATTGTTATTCTTCCAAATCAAAACCAGAAGAAGAAATAGGGGAATTTATAAAAAACCTTATCGGAAATGACCGTGAGATATCATTTGGTGACAGGACATTGCTTGATGGGTTCGAACTTGATATTTACATACCTTCTATGAAATTGGCTATTGAATTTAATGGATTATACTGGCACAGCGAAAAGCCAAAAAATTATCATCTTATGAAAACTGAAATGTGCGAAAGCAAAGGCGTAAGATTAATACAGATTTTCGAAGATGAATATATGAATCACAAAGAAATAGTATTAAGCAAAATAAAACACATAATTGGTAAAGATTATGACTTAGAGAAAATATATGGAAGGAAATGTTCAATACACGAAATAAATTTCACTGATTCCTCTGATTTTTTGGATAAAAATCACATACAGGGAAGATGTAAGGCAACTGTGTACATAGGAGCATTTAATAAAAATGAACTTTGTGGTGTTATGTTGTTTAATAGGAACGGTCCAGGTAAATGGGAATTAGTCAGATTTGCGACAGACATAAATAAACGTTCAATAGGTGTTGGTGGAAAACTATTCAAATATTTCACAGAAAAATATACCCCTAATGAAATCAAATCTTTTGCTGACAGAAGATGGACATTAAATTCTACAAACAATTTATATAGCAAACTTGGGTTTAAGCATGAATCCACATTAAGGCCGAATTACAGATATTTTATAAATGGGACTTGTATTAGATTCCATAAATTTGGGTTTAGAAAAGTAATATTAAATAAAAAATACAACCTTCCACTAACCATGACAGAAACCGAAATGGTTAAAAAAATTGGCGCTAAAAAAATATGGGATTGTGGACTTTTTAAATACGTTTGGAAAAATGGAGAAAATTAATATTGGTAAAATAAATGACTATGTCTTTGACATAAGTTTAGATGGTACTGTAATTAATGCTTTGGGTTTGAACGTAATTTCAAACACAGATGGTTTTAACTTCCAAATGCCTAAAGATGATGAATTTAGGTATACAGAAACTAACCCTTATATCAGTACAGGTGCTGGTAGAAACAGTGTAAAAGGTAAAAAGTATACTGGTGTTGAAGCTGATGTGGCTGAGTTTGAGGATTTGTACCTTAGCAAACCATATAACGGTGGCGTGAACAAAATGGGATTAGGAATAGACGAGTTCTGTGATGCTACCATCAACTTCGCAAGAAAGAACTATGCCGACTTAATGCCAAATGGTTCTACAAAGAAAGTAGGTAATACTATTAAATCAAGAAAAATGTCAGGCTACCTTGAAAAGTTTATTGATAAGGGTGTGGATATGTTACTTCACGCAAAAGGACACGATTTTCTTGAAGCATATTATGATTATATAGATAGAATTTATAATTACCAAATACCTATTAAGGATATAGCATCTAAAGGTAATATTAAGAAAACTATCAATGATTATATAGCAGACACTAAGACGTTAACAAAAGCAGGAACTAAAAAGTCAAGACAGGCTTGGTACGAACTTGTTATTAAGAATGATGTTAAAGTAAATGTAAGTGATACAATTTTCTATATAAACACTGGTGAAAAGAAATCTGATTCAGACGTTAAACGAATAACGCATCAATATGTTATGTTTAACGGTAAAGAAGAAGAACTTAATGCTAAAATTACACGTGAACTTTTGGCACCAGAATGTGAGAAGAAAAACATTCTTTATAAAAATCTTAAAACTAAAGATAAAAAAGAAATGTTGAAAAAGTATATCATTCGTGAAGAAGATGAAATTGTTCTTAATTGTCAATTAGTACCAAAGGAAATTGTAGATTCTGAAGATGATGTACTTTGTTCTGAATCAGAAGAATTAGGGTTTGGCTCAATAGAATATAACGTTGAAAAATATATTGACCAATTTAACAAGCGTATTACACCGTTATTGGTTTGTTTCTCAACTGATATTCGTGAAGATATTCTTATAACAAATCCTAAAGATAGAAAATATTTCACAGAAGAACAAGCGCAGCTTGTATCAGGACAGCCTAATAAGGTAGAAGACCAAGATTCATATGAAGCGTTAATGACTCCAGAACGTAAAGAAATAGAATATTGGGTTAAAATTAAGCAAGTACCACCATTTATTAAAGAAATTGGTCAAGATTGGGACAAACTTGTTTCTGATTATCAAGAAGAGTTAAAGCAAGAAACTGACGAAACTTATCAAATTGAAAACGAAAAATATCTAAATGCTTTGAATAATTTGTCTGAAGCAGAAATTAGAGAATTTGAAACAGAAGGAGTAATTCCATCGTCATTGAATTCTATTGTAACAATGAATTCTGATATGCATTTCTATTTTAAAAAGCTACCAGATAAAAAGCCTTCAACAGGAGGATTCGTGTTTGATGATATTAAATCAGAATTTTTTGTATACTAAAATAAAAAAGGTGAGTGATTTTTTTTTTCACTCACCTTTTAAAGTTTGTTAAAACTGTGCAAGGCTGCTTAATTATTGCCAACCTTTACCTTTAATGTATTTTGATTTACCTTTCATATAGTCTTCTACCTCGTTGTCCATTTGCGAATTCATATTGTAACCTTGTTTATCTATATTACCTTTGTTATCATAATTGAATTCGCCTCTTGACCACCTTCCATTACCATCAAAATTGTTGGTTGTAACAGTCTGATAACCGTTTTTAGTGTAGACATCAGCATTATTGGTTGGATAGCCATTGTTATGCCTTTGTGCATATTTAGACGTTAAAGCATCAGATGCAGCATAATCCAAGTTATTTCTTAAATGTGTTAAACGATTACCACCTTTATCAGTTGCATCACGGCCTAATTGCTGTATCTGTGCGTCCCTCTTCTTTGCTGCATTTGCATATGTTCTCCAATCAAGGCCTGTTAATCTAATTAATTTCTTATTCATATTTGTATGTTTTGCTTCTGTTATTATCTCTGGTGTTTCGTTTGGTCTTAATATTATTACTTTTGCGTGCTTTGGGGTGTTTGCCAATGGGTCTTTAAACCCTTTGTTTTGCCATATATTCTGAACTGCTTGATTTATTAGCGCTGCATCATTATCATCAAGTATTTGGCAGTTATAGACATACTGAATAACTTCAAATGATTTCTTCCGTCCAATTACATTTCCTTCTTCATCCTTTATGTCCATATCAACAGATACGTCAGAATCATATTCACCATTTTCAGAAAACACAACACAGAAATTAATAGCATATGATGGGTCATAATCTTTGTCATACCAAGTCCATAACCATGTTCCGTGATTTGAAACACGTGCTTGTAATGGTCTATTACCTTCTATAGTATACGTTCTGTAATATGATGTATCTTTTCTATTTGACTTGAAGCCACCATTTCTTCTTATGATGCTTATTGCTTGGTTAAAATCAATCATTTTCTTAAACATTTCTAATGTAAAAATTAACAATTCAAGAATTTTATTCAATATATAAACTTATAAAAGGAAATGAACAGCCATTGATTAGACTGCCCATTTCTTTGAGTATTAGAGTTAACTTCTATACCATCGCCTTTTTTTATTATGCGTAATCTCCGCAAATATAATTACTAACGTCACCACTAATAAACCCATTAGCTTCAGTGAAAGTTACGTTATGTGTATCACCACTACTTGTAGTATAAAAATTTGCAATTTGATTTGAAATTATACTTTTGTTATTTAGCTTAACATCTAACACTGCTCTGTTAGATATTGACGTAGTGTTATTTTCAAGCTTTGATATAGCTTTTTCAAGACTATCAGAAGCAGTTACAGCACCGCTATCAGCACTTTTATCATACCCTGTTAAAATAATATTAGGTAAATAAGCTCTATCATGTGAAACATGCCCATCTGCTTGGCTTACTGTAGTGACTACTGTTCCTGATTTATTTTCAGAATCATTTAACGATGCAATATAGTTATCTATTGCTTCAATAGCACCCTTGGTAGTAGTTGCACCAGAACTATGTTTAGTACTAGTTTTACTATAACTTCCATCGCTATTAAGACCAACAGCTGATTCGATAGTGTCAGTCTCATTTTGAAGTCTTGAAAAAGATGCTTCTATAGAATCTATATTGTTTTCAATTTTTGAGAAAGCTGTTGCAATAGAATCATTACTTTCAATGTCACCACCTGAAGACAAATTATTGGCATAGTTCAACAATTTAGCATCTATTATTTTACCAAGTTTAACGCTTACAAGTCCATCAGTTTGCGTTACCCCAGAGATAAAACTTCCTGATTCACCACTTGATATATCTAAACTATTTAGATACTTATTAAACTTATCAATAACTTCCTCAATGGTATCTGTTGATTCTATATTAACAGGTGTTTTACTTCCGCCATAATTATATATCTTACCGTCTTTAATACTTTTAACCTTGGCGGAAACTCTACCATCAGTTTGCTCAACATAATAAACATATTGGTAATCAGAGCCATCAACTTTAAAGTCCGATTTGCCTACATAATCATCAATCTTTTTTAATGCCCCTTCAATTGTATCTGTTTCTGAAATATTTATGGGGTGGTCAGTAGGTTTAGAATATCCTGTTAAAAGCCCATCTTTTACAGACCTTGTGGTTGCAGAAACTTTGCCATTAGTTTGCTTAACATAATAAACATATTTATCTGAACCACCACTGACTTCAAAGTCTAAATCGCCAATATAGCTGTCAATCTTTTTAAAAGCACTTTCAATTGTATCAGTACCATTAATACTAATAGGATGGTCAGTTGGTTGCACATAACCTGTTAAAACACCATCTTTAATACTTCTTGTGTCAGCACTAATTCTACCATTTTTTTGATTAATATGATAAATGTATTTATAATTACTACCTGTTTCATCATAATTAGAATCATCAACATATTGGTCAATTTTTTTAACAGCATCAATCAAACTTGTAGCACCACTAACTATTGAATAATCACCTGTAGTAGTTGATGCCGAATAATGCCCATAGTCAGATTCCCCTAAAGTTGCACGTTCTATATTATTAATTTCTTCTTGCAACCCTTCATCATATATTGCTATTGGGTGGTCAGGTACACCTGTACCAAAACCAAGAATTAACCTTATTGTGGATTCATTAGTACCACCAGCATAATTGTCTTTTTTTGTTGCATAAAATTGAATAATAGGTTCTGACTGTGTTGTCGCATCATTCTCAAAAACATCAACAGGGGTAACCCCAGTGGTGCTAAGAATCGAGTTCTTAGCATCATCTTTGGAGTTACCATATTCCCATCTACTTTTAGTTCTAATCTGTAAATGCCTTTTTATACTTTGTGCTATTTTTTTATTATCTGGCATCTTAAAAGTTCTTTACAAAATTAATTAGTTTCCAAATTATCTTCATCATCTGAACCATAGTCCATATTAGTAACTTTGATAGTTCTACCCTTTCTCGTTGGAACGCCAAGCTCAACACCAGAAGCACCATCAGCATCGTTAAATAAAGTCTCACTAGCAAGGTTGGCTAACTGTTTGGCTAATTCTATAATTGCTTCCCGTAGCGACATATTACTATCTTTAATTTCACCATATGTATCAAGTTTTCCTACTGTACCATTTGTGCTAAACTTAGCATGATTCAAAGAATTATCCAATGTAGCTATTGAATCAGTATTAGTTTTAATTTGCATGTCCAATGCCACATCAGCATCTTTCATTGTTGTTTGTCCTGAAATGTAGTTTGTATTGGCGTAAGACAAACTTGGGTCTTCATTGCTTACGGTTATTCTTGCAAGGGTATTCAACTTGGCTTCATTAGTTCCTACCTTTCCAGATAATGTTTGGATATTATTAGCATTCGTTACAATACCACTACCATCAACATAAACTGAATGATTTTCCGTTGTATTATCTACTTTCAAAATATTATTAGGTACATTTGTAGCAATATTCAAATTAGCAGAAATATTTCTTATTGAAATGCCTTTATCATCTGTAATGTCACTTACAGTAACTGCAACTGTATTACCAACATTACTTGCTTGAGTATCTACTATCAGCTTAGCCAAATCAACAGTAATATTATGAGCAGTACCTGATTGGTCTTCATATGTAATAGTCAATATATGCGTACTTTCATCATAATTTGCACTTTCAATAAATGAAACACCATTAAGCGTAAATGTGCTTTGTACTCCTAAGTTATCAGTAAATGCTATCTTATTAGTAGTGTTATCATATTCCAATTTTGAATTGCTTGCATAAACACCGCCATTATTAGCATCAGCTTTAATAATACCACCTGTTTTAACATTGACACTAATGATTTTTCCATTAACCGTTGCATCAGTAGTTGTAGTTGAACCACCTGATAATGAAGCATTAGCAATCTGTACGTTAGTATAATCTTTAGCTGTAGCTAAAATAGCCGCATCTTTATTGTCTGCTGTAGCACTAGCACTTGCTAATGTTTCTGTTTTAGATTCCAATACTTTTCTGTCAGTATATGCTTTAGCTGTAGTTAAATTATCTTTATCCTTGATTGTAGAATCTGCTTTTGCATCTTCTAAAGTATTAGCACCAACCTCATCAGCATAATTTTTAACTTCAGTAACCTTACTTTCAATTCTATCATTAATAGATTGTATAGCAGCAGTTCTATTTGCTGTTTCAGCAGAAATCTTGCTATCAAGTGCTGCATCTGCATTTTGACGATTTGTTACTTCTGAATTCAAAGAATTTCTAACATCAGTAATACCACTTAAAAGTTTATCATCTTCGTTTTTACGAGTCTGTGTTTCAGTACTAATTTTATCAATAAGAGTATTATAAGCAGTTGTGCGATAATTTGTTTCGGTATCAATTGCGGTTCGTAAAGCTGTTTCAGCACTTGTAGCACGTCCAACTTCTGCGGTAATTGCATTAGTATTAGTCATTTCAGCACCTTTAGCCCTTGTAACTTCATTATCAATCGCAGTTCGTAAAGCTGTTTCAGCACTTGTAGCACGTGCACTTTCATTGCTAATTGCAGTTTGCAAAGATGCTTCAGAATCTTTAGCACGCCCAACTTCTGCGGTAATTGCATTAGTATTAGCCATTTCAGCACCTTTAGCTCTTGTAACTTCAGTTGTAATAACACCACTTAATGCTGTTTCAGCATTTGCAGCACGTGCACTTTCATTGCTAATTGCGGTTCGTAAAGCTGTTTCAGCACTTGTAGCACGTCCAACTTCTGCGGTAATTGCATTAGTATTCAACTGTTCAGCAGATTGAGCACGTTCAACTTCAGCAGTAATTGCTTCTTTTCTATCAGTTTCTTCTTTAGTGATGGCAGCAGCTAATTCACCATCTTCTGCTTTTCTATCAGTTTCTTCTTTAGTAATACTGCTGCTTAAAGCTTCTTCCGCTTCACTTGCACGTTCAATTTCATTGTTAATTGCTGTCTGTAAAGTTGCTTCAGCATTTGTAGCACGTGTTACTTCATTACTGATAGCAGCACCCCTATTATTTGCTTCAGACTCAATTGCAGTTTGCAATTTCGTTTCAGCACTTGTAGCCCTTGTAACTTCAGTTGCAATAGCACCACTTAATGCTGTTTCAGCACCTTTGGCACGTGTTTCTTCATTAGCTATTGCATTAGCATTTAACTGTTCAGCAACTAATGCACGTTCCTTTTCAGAATCAATTGCAGTTTGCAAAGATGCTTCAGAATCTTTAGCACGTCCAACTTCATTAGTTATTGCATTGGTATTTAACTGTTCAGCACCTAATGCACGTTCTTTTTCAACGTTTATTTTTGATGCTGTATCAGCGCTTAATGCACCAATTTCCCTATCAGTATATGTTTTTGCAGAACTGATAGCTTCATCACGTTTATCGTTTGCTATTTTAGTTGAAATCGTTGATGCACTTGTTCTCACACTATCACCGCTTACATAAAGTCCGCCATTGCTATTCACAACAATGTTGTCGCCAAGTGCACTAATAATTACCTTTGCTGAAATGACATCAGGCCCAATAGTAGCACCAGAATGATTATGTGTTTTTGCTAACTCAATAGCTCCGCTCTTATCGTCTGAGACTGTAATTTCATCAATTAAGTCTTTAACAGGAACTTCAATATTCTCCTGTTTAACACCATTTACAGTATATTCAATAATGATAGCTTCTTTTGATGGATTATAGTAAATACTATCAATCAAAGAATGCGATACAAGTGGGATGTTTGTTGCCTCGCCACCGTTTACTGAAAAGTGCAAAGTATTGTCAGCTTCAGTATATGTTAATTTAACATTTGAATAAATACCATCTTCTTTTTCGATAATATTATTGCCTTCAGCAACGCTTCTCTTAACTCTACCTGTAATTGTGTGGAAACTGTCCTTATCTTCTTTATTTAAGGCAATAGTAGCAGTTTCACCTACCCTAATGTATGTATCTTCATTAAGTTTATCAATTGCAGCTTGTAAAGCTGTTTCAGCACTTGTGGAACGTGTGCTTTCAGCAGTAATTGCATTCTGTAAAGATGTTTCAGCACTTGTAGCACGTGTTACTTCATTACTGATATTACTATCTAATAATTCAAATTTTGCAGTGATATTTTCATTAGGGTAAGCTGTAAAGCCTGTACCGATTGTATCAGAAAGTGTTTTGACATTTGAATTAATATAGTTAGTTGTATCTGTTAAGTTTTTAGCTTCAGTTTCTGTAGCCCTTGCAACTTCAGATTCAATTGCAGTTTGCAAAGCTGTTTCAGCACTTGTAGCACGTCCAACTTCTTCGGTAATCGCATCAGCATTCAACTGTTCAGCAGATTGAGCACGTTCAACTTCAGAATTTATCGTGTTTGTTAAAGTATCATCCTTATTGATAAGATTTTCAAATGTTTTTTCAACTTCACCTTTCCAATTGCTAATATTTTCATGAGGGTCACTTGTAAAACCACTACCTATTGTATCAGCTAAAACATTAGTTGCCCCATCAAATTTTCCTTCAATTCTCTCTTCTTCAGTAGTAGCCCTTGTAATTTCATTGCTAATTGCAGTTTGTAAAGCTGTTTCAGCACTTGTAGCCCTTGTAATTTCACTTGCGATAGCACCGCTAAACACTTCATCAGATTCTCTTCTTTCCGCAATTTCGGTATCAGCCTTTTCATTCAATTCATTGAACTTAGCCGTGATATTTGCATGATTATTATCTTCAAAAGCATCACCAATTGTTCTATTGATTTTGCCAATCTCATTATTGATTACTTCATCAGAATCAATTCTGTCAGCATTAGCTTTTTCAATAGCGGAATCTATTCTATCAAGTGCTGCCTTAACATTTCCATCTTTTTCATGATAAATGTTGTCAGAAGAACCTTTAACAACCAAAGTATGGTCAACTTCTTCTAAAATTTGATGGTTTACAGTTGTCTTTTCAGCTAATTTAACGTCAGCGGATAAAACATCTTTTTTACCCTGACTTGTTTGCTTAACAAGTTCAACATTATGTGCATCACTGTTTGTTACCCAATCATCCAACAATGTTGACATGTCAATTGTTGCTTTTTGAGTTTTTCCTTCACTATCCTTATAACGAATAGTAATTGTTTGGTTAGCAGTGTCATATGTAATATCATCAATAAATGAAGCACTATTTAGTTTATACTCTTTACTATTGATTATACCGTTTGTATCTGAACTTGAAAATTTAAGTATATTAGTTTCTTTATCATAGTCAAGTTTAACCACTGAAGCAATACCTTTATAATCACCATTACTTGCATAATCACGATAAATAACGTTTTCTTTGTAATCAGAAACATCAGTTTTAATATTTTCAATTACTTCCTTAACATTTTTACCATCTTTATAGTAAATGTTATCAGCAGTACCCTTTACAAATAATTTCTTGCCATCAGCAGTTTTCTGTAGAATGTTATGTGGCATATCAACAGTATCAGCAATTCTAACATCAGCTTTTAAAATGTCCTTTGTTTCGCTTGCCCTGTCAATTACGCCATCTTCTTTATCAGTATGTTTAACCTTAGTCAAAACAACAGGTGTCTCTGACATTTCTCCTTCTACATCCCACTCATCAATAAGACCATCCACATCAATATCTTTTGAGCGACCGTCTGAATAAATAAGTGTAATTGATTCTTTGTTTGGGTCGTATTTACCATCAACAACTGTCGGAATGTCAAATGTTTTTACAACATCATTTACCTGAAATTTAAATGTGTTTGTTTTACTTTCAAATTCAAGATTAACATAAGAATAAAGTCCATCTTTATTTGTCTTAATGATATTTGAAATGTTTTCTTTCAAAACAACAACTTCTTCAGGAATATTCACATCCCCTTTAACAACACCATCTTCATAATTTAAAGACAATGTGTTTGTATTTTCGACAGCAAATGCTAACTTAGCCAAAGAATTTTCTATTTCAGCATATTTTGCTTCTGCATCATCTTTTAAACCCTGTACGTCAATCAAGAAATATTCTGATTCCTTAGTAGGGTTTGTGCCACCAGTTCCTTTAGAGCCAATGGCAAGAATTATACTAGGACTTTCTTCATCACCATAACGCAGAACTACAGGCTCTGCGAAAAGTGAAGGACGTGTCACTTGCTTATAATAGTTATTTGTCAAGAAATCTACTGCTTCCTTTCTTGTAGGAAATATATCAGTCCTATGTACAAACCTTAATCTATTACTCATCTTTATAATATGATATTTTTATTATTTTGTAATTTCACCAAAATCATAGTCAATAACAATAACAGTATTGTTAGTACCACTAAATGAAGGTATTTCTATTTTACTGGCTGTTCTGTTTTCTTTGATGTCTTCAAATCCATCCAAATTAGCCTTAATTTCATATTCAGCGCCTACAGGTACTAACCCCTCAATCCTTGCTTCTTCCGCTTTAGCACGTTCGATTTCGGTTGTAATAGCTCCACTTAACGCTGCTTCAATAGTAGAAGCACTTTCTGACTCAGTTTCAATTGAACCACTTAGCACTTCAATAAGTTCGTTAAGCCTTACTTCTTCTGCTTTAGCACGTTCAATTTCAACATTTAAAGATTCACCCAAAGCGTCATCTGCTTCTTTCCTTGTATTGCTTTCAGCAGTTATTTTGCTTTCAATCTTTTCATCCTCTTCTTCACGTTTAATTGATTCATCTAAAATAGCGTCCTGTAACTCTTCTTCAATCCTTGCTTCTTCCGCTTTAGCACGTTCGATTTCGGTTGTAATAGCGCCACTTAATACCCTATCAGATTCTTCACGTTCTTCTTTTTCACCATCAACATTGCCAATTAACTCGTTAATCAATGGGGTAAGCTTTAAAAGAGCTCGCATATATACAATATCATCAGTGGCAACTAATTTTCCATCAACTAAGCGATATTCAGTATCAATTTCATGGTCACAATCTTGCTGTTTATTAATTACTACAACTCCGCCTTCTGGTAAAATTTTTCTTTCCCATTCTTTACCAGTCCATTCATTTATAACATAAACTTTATGCGACTTTGTTTGATATGCATCAGAATACTTAATCATATTGTCTTCTGATACTTCTATGTCAACATTTGTTTTTGTCCACAATGCAAAACCGTGTTCAGAATTCAATGCAGGCATTAATATTTCTTCATAATGCCTACCTCCTATGTAAGCAGTTTCTCTTGCATTACTACCTGTATAATCCTTAATAAGTCTTACCGAATAAAAATTATAAGGGCAATCAGCTTCTTGCCATACACCAGATAAATTATACATAAATGCCTTTGTATAATAATCACTTTGTGCAGTTGGCATTGTCTGTGAATTAGTCCAATATTTTGCTACTTCACCAAACTTTTTAATTTCATCATTTTTTTCGTAAGCATAACCGCTTGGTAAAACTGAGAAATTATATTTATTAGTGCCTTTAGAATTAATAGGCTTATTAGCAGGAACTATTTCATCAAACAAATATGCTGTGTCATCAGTAATAGCACTTGTAGCATTATCAAAAGGCCATTCTTCCTTTGTTTTTAATTCTTTACCAGCCAATTTACCCAATTCTATATGGCAATCACTTGAATTGTGATTTCTATAAGCGCAAGGTTCAATAGCATTTAAAAGATTATCCCAATCTTCTTTAGTAGGAACTCGCCATCCATTATTTAATTTTTCAATTATTTCATCAACACCTTTTCTATTATAAAGATAGCCGTAATCATCAACTTTTTCTAATGTTAAATATCTATCACCAATATTAACTTTATCTTTTTCAGGTAATTCACCACCTTCAGTTACATCGAATAAATCTATCACTGGTTTATAATGTCCAGTTTGTTCAACAGGATTTAAACCTAATGGACTACCATCTCTGCCGTTACCTATGATAGTTCCATCAGTTATAGCTTCGGTCATAACATAGTTGCCAACGTTATCTTTTGTTACAATACCTTCAATTTTAGATTCATAGGTATTTCCGTCTTCATCCCAGCTGAATTTCAGTACACCTGTTCCAGTGCAATCGCCTTCTTCTTCGAAAGTTACATCAAAATTCTTTGTCACCCCTGACATAGCACAAGACAAATCGGCTTGCAGCTTCTCGCCGTTGTTTCTTGTGAGGGTAATGACATTTGCTTCACAATCGAATTCAGCGCTTTGGATATCCTCATCTTTTAGATTTAAGAAGTTACTGTCGATTTCATTAACTGTCAATCTACAATTCTTCGTTACATCTTCTGGATATGGAGACATTAACTTGTAAAAGTAAAGTCCTTTCATTTTAATTATTTTATTTAGCTTATTTGTTAATAAATAGTAAATAAAACGATAAAAGGGCGAACTTCATCACAGAAATTCACCCTTTATTAGTCATTTAATTTCCTTATTTATAATTAAATTTATCTTAATTTATAACATGCAACGCAATTTCTATTTTTTACTATTAATATTACCCTTAAATTTTAAAACAGCTTCATAAACGTCACCATTTTCCGAAATAAAACTAAATTTATTGCCAATTTTCATTGCTTTTAAATTATTGCTACCATTTGAAGTTTTATTTTCATTTAGTAAAGATTTATTCAAAGCCTTTGCATATTTTTTTACTGCCGTTTCAACTATATTTTGTATCATATTATAGTCAATTCCATTATTGGTAGTTGTCTCTTGAGTCATTTGGCGTTCATTCACATAGCCATTTGTAGCACCAATTGTATCAAGAACAGGTTTATTTGGACTTAATACTTCAGTGTCAATAGGATTACTTTTAAACTGTTCAAGAATTTCTTTCGGAAGAAAATTACTTGCTTTAGGTGCATCTTCAACAATTCTATTTTGCTGTATAAGCCCAAGGCCACTGTTCATTGTATTCTGAACTTGATTATTCATACTTTGCTGTAATTTGGCCATTCTTTGTTGAAGCATTTGGTCATACTGTAATCCAGCTGCCCCTATTTCTTCGTTAATTTGCCCCTGCTGCATTTTATTAGTTGAAGTGGCATAACTGTCTTCCATAGAATCAAAAGCATCGTTAGCAAGCGAATTTGAAGATTTAAGAAAATTGCTTCTTTCTTTTTGTCTTTCAGCAATTATATGAGCATCATTTTTAGCATCTTCGTGTATTAGTTTTCTTGCTTTACTATTTCTTGCATTTTGTTTTATTCTTGCAAATGCCGAATTATCTAATGTTGTAATATTATCTGCCGCTGCCATTTTTTATAAAATTTTCGTAATCATTTTCATCATCATCAAAATCTTTCACAGGACCACGATAATTATTCATTTCATCATCCTCTTTATTTTGAATCTGCTGATTTATTCTTTCTTGTTCTGCCTTATCATAGTCACCCCAATACTTTTCAGTTTCTGTTGCATCCCTTTGTGTGTTCATAACATTTTTTCTATATTCGGCATATTTTTTACTATTAGGCCTTGAAGTAAAAATATTGTTTTTCTTTTGCACAATTGGACCTTTAGGCATTGCTTCCAAATTACTTAAGTCCATTGCATTTGCATGGTTTTTAACCATGTCAGTTCTTTTTCTTTCTTTGTCAAGTGAAGGTTGGTATAAATAATCATTCTTACCAAAGCTTACTTGCTTAATCACACTTACTAACGTATTATCCCCACGTTCATTATAAGCAGGCGAATCAAATCCTTGTTCATTAGGTGGCAAGTTAAAATGTGATTTAAGAGGAGTCCATTTATTAATTCTATCAAGTCTAAATAGTTTCCATTTAGGCACACCACGTAAAGTAGCTCCTTGATATTGGAAAGCTCTTAATGCTAAATTTCCTGCTTTAGTAACACCCAAGGCATAAGGTTCTATTAACCTTCTACCTGGGGCATTATTATCTTCATCACTATAATCTATAAAGACACGATTTTTTGAATCAATCGCATTTATTACACTATTTTGATTGACTGATTCGTTTAATACATTGTTAAGTATGTCGTATAGGTTCAAACTCATGCTTTATACTTTAAATTATAGATGTTTTGTTGTTTGGCCAATGAAATATTGTCCGTCTGCCACATTTTCAGCAGTGCTTATTAAACCAGCGCTATATTGATTTTCTTCATTGTACAATTGTGAAGCCATAGCTTTTTTACGGCCACCAATATCATTTCTGCCCTCAATATCATAAAGGCCACCGCCATTACTTGTATCAAAATTAGAATAATCAATCATATTTGTTGGTTTAGAACAGTCAGGTAACCAAGCCGTATGGCCACCATGTCCTGTACCTTTACCAAGTGCGTCACCATCACTTAAAGCATCTTTATGTGTTGCACTATATTGGTCTTCAATATTGTAATCTGAACGTACAATTTCATTTTGTCTTTCGGTAATACCCCTTGTTTCAAGACAAGTCTGTCCGTTTTCATTAATTGTTGACATAATTTATATAAATTTTAAATATTTTATTTTAATAATAAATAGTTTATGCTTTAATAATTATAGGTTTTTGCAAGCCAAATGATTTATCTTTACCAGTTGCCCCATCGTAAATTGTTACTGAAACAATTTCTACGTTAGCATTTGGTATGTAAAGTTCTTTTTCTTCATTTAAGTCATACATATTTACGTATAATGTATGATACCAATCAACTTCTGACGGGTCAACCCAACCTTTAAGTGTTACAGTTGTTCCTTGACCGCCACAATAAGGTTCACTATTTCCATTATCCCAAGTCCAATATTCGCCTACTGAATCATATTTACCAATAAATGGGTTAGTTTTCTGCCTTTTCATTAGCCCGTTAACACTGATAGCTCTTTCAACATAGATTAACCCTCTATTGTTGTATGTTAAAGAATAAGGGAAGCCATATTCACCTAATCTGTGTTTAAAAAATTCATATACATAATCTTCATATGCTTCTTCACCTGTTCTATTTAGGCTACTAAACACGTCATTCGTATCAAAGTCTCTAAGATATTCATCTGCACTCATTTCTTCAGGATTAAAATCATCAAAGTCTTCCATTGATACGTATTCTTCGCTATACCCATCGTTAAGCATTTCGTATATAAAGTCTTCTTGCCTTAATTCATTATACATTCCTTCCTCACCTCCAACTAATTCATCTAAAACATTTGGTAAAATGTCTGCAATCTTATCCCGAACATCACTTACGTCACATTGCGAATGTGGTAATTGCCCATATTTCCCATACTCTTCAAGAAAATCTATATAATGTTCCCAATTTTCTTTATAATCATAATTTTCCGTATCATGATTAAATGGAATATTTAATTGGTCTTTATGTTCTTTTAATATGATAAGTTTTGATTCAGGTATAATAATTTTTTTCCTTTTTGTTTCATGTAAGTTTACATTAGCGTTGCCAACTTTAATAGAACTTGCTGTTTTTTCTTGTTTAGCCTTTGGTGGCTTTGCAAGCTTTGGGACTTGTGGAACATTATTATTATTTTTTACAGCACTTTCTTTAGATTTGACATCAGTTGCCAAATAATTTATAATCTGTTGTTTTGCTTGTGGGTCAATGAAATTCTTTTCTTTTTTCAAATCAATTACCATTTTACGTGCTGCTGACGTTGGAAATTTTACAAGCCCATCTTTTTTATCTAACTTAGGTTCATTATCATCTTTTGCTGAAATGCCATCTTTTCTTTTCTTCCCTTTATTGTAAGAAGCGTCTAAAAGGCGGTTAACTGTTTTGTAACCGTCTTGTGTTGTATTATTACCGTATTCACCTTTAACCTTTAAAACAAGATTATGTATATTTTTTGGTATAACAGTAGTTTTTTTACTAAGTTTGTCATCTACTGCTTCATCTATAAAAAGAGCCATATTAATAATTTAATGCGTGATTATTATTTGTTGTTCCATTAGCGTACCATTGTTGCGCAGATAATTGATTTGCGACATCGTCAGTGTCAGGCTCTTTACCAAATTTAATATTTCCATCAGTATCATGCACTGAAGCTGAATTTGTAACCTTTTCCCCAGAATTGTATTCAGTTACATCGCCACCATCAAAAGAAGGTGCACTATCGTCAGATTCCAATAGTCTACGGAACTGTGATTCAGTTAATTTAATTACTTTCATACCATGCCTTTTATTATAAAATAAATATTTATTAAATAGTAAATAGACTGTGATAATTAGTGGAATTAATAAAATTATTGAAGACTAATTTCACGAATTAAATTGAATAAGTTAAAAAAACTAAAATATTAAAAATGATAGTATAATGTCTAATCTAAAGCAAAATAACCTTCACAATTTAAAACTGATGATTGACAAAGATGAATATTGGGATTTCTTTGTTGATAAAGATAGATATTCTCATTATAATTTCAGTAATGGGCTATATGATGATTGCTTATGCGCTTATATTGACATATGTAATGATGATTGCGTTAGCGGTGATACTTGGATTCTAAGTACAAATAACTACACATGGGAAAATAGTGTGTCTATAGGCAACACAATGTACAACATATCTTACACTGGTTTAGATAACGGGTTATTCCAATTTAGAAAAGATAGAGTTTCTAATAAAGAATTTTGGGAACTTTATCAAAATAACCCATGGAGAATTGATGAGGATGACAATAGGCTTAAATTACACGCTGTAAGTGGAAATACATTACAATATGAATATCCGTTACATTTGGAAAAATGTCAAGTTAAACTAAATGGTGGATTTTACCAAGGTTTTTTCAAAACGCAATGTGATAAATATCAAGTCTTACCATCTAATTTATCAGAAGATTCACCTTGGGAATTTGAATTTCAATTAAAAAAATGTGACTTAGAAAAGGAATCCAACAAAACTTTAAATGATAAATATCCTGAAAATAAAGGTATATTTTTCTATATAGGGACAAGGGCTGAAAATAAATGGTCTTATCTTTATAAAAAAGAAGATGAATGCGAAGCTTTATCACCAGATGACTATGTTGAAGACGCACACATTGATAAAGACGATTATATTATTGGTAATTTCTATGACCCAAATCCTGAATATATAGATGAATTTAATCTTGATAATTTTTTAAATTATAATTATTATGATGAAAAATTATATGAAAAAGATTGTGAAGATGAATATTTTGGACTTGAGGATTTTATTGATTTTTCTGTACAGCCTAAAGTTATAAATGAAGAACTACCTCACGATATTATAGGCTGCAATTGTTGTGATTCTTCAAAATCAAAAAATATTACCAAATCAAGGGCATATTATAGAGGATGCCAATGTTCAAGCTGTGGGTGCATTAAAGAAACTTTTAACACCAACAATGTAAATAATTGCGATAATGTTAATAATGAAGAATTCTTCGGAGAAGATGGCTTAATATCAGATTTTGACGGATTAGATGATGGTAGAGATTATATAGAGCCAGAAATGGACATCACTTATTTTGACTATAAAACTGATAATGAATTAAGCATAAGAATGCTTCACCAAGAAATATTGTTCACAACTGATAATAAATTTATAACATTCAATAGAACTTGTACAGGGTACACAGTAGATAATTGGGTAGAAGGTACACAATTTGAAATGTATGGCAGAAAAAATAGATTTAAAGGAAATCTTTTTATCTTGATGAATAGAACTTGTACAGGGTACACAGTAGATAGCATTGAAAATATACGTGAATCAGCTAATTCAGAGTACAATATGTCAGAATTGTATGATGATATATATAACAATGCACTTGCATTTAGAATAACTGATGATGGCAAAATAGGCTATAGATTATTAACTGTAGATTGTACAATAAGTGGTGATGATAAAACATCCATAGAGGAAGGTTATTCTTTCCCTAATGTTATAAAAGATTGTGAATGGCAGACAATACACGTTAAGGTAATCCCTTCGTCAAACACAATGAAAATGTATTTCTATGTTGATGGTAAATTAGTGTATATCACAAAATCATTGCCAAAAATAAATCTTAGGGAATTAAATGAGCCTTACGAAAAACAAGAAGGCGTTCCTTATAACATTTCTTTAGGAGGTGGAACACAGGGGTTGGCTGAAACAATTTTACCTAATTATATGATTAACCCAACTAAAGTTTACCCATTAGAGAAGAATTTTGCAGGCACATTTATAGGGTATTTAAGGTCGTTTAAATTTTATAATTGTCCTATTGAATATGGTAATATAGTTAGAAACTATAAATTTGAAAAGAAAAATAATAAATATTGAAAATAAAAGGGTGTAGTAAAAAACTGCACCCTTAATTTTTGTTAAAAAAGTTAAATAAAATATTTAAATCATGCAGTATGCTAAAACATGAACAAAGTTTAGCTTTGTTCATTATTAACTTCTTGTTTTAAAAAATTATTTAGCTATTAGAGCTCTTCGTGTTCTTGAACTATCTTCCTATATGCTTCAACTCTTTGCTTGCATACAGTTTCAAGTGAATACTTATCTTTAACCAAATTATGCAAATTATTTTTCAATTTATTTACATATTCAGGATTAGCCGCTAAAAATTCAATATTCTTTTTCCAATCTTTGTGGTTTTTTCTACTATCTACAAGTAATGCAGTTCCATTTTCATCAATTTCCCCACCAAATTTCTTAAATGGTGTCAAGTCCAATGTGTAAGCACCAAAGTTTTGTGCAATTAATGCAGTATTAGTAAATCCAGCTTCAATTTCTTTAAGCTGTGACTTCATTTTATTAAATTCATTTTCCTTCAAAGGTGCTAACAGTACGTCTACATTTTGGTAGTGTGTTGCGTATGAGTTAATGTCTCTTGTCCACATTCTTCTATATGGTTCATTTACAAATGGGTCATCAACACCCTTCATAAATTTCAACAAGAAATCACGATGTTCAGGTGAAATGTATTTGTAATTATTTGTGATAATCTTTTCATATTCAAACCACACAGATTCTTGTGGCAAAATAGGCCTTCTTTCAACTTGCCCTGTATCATTATGATAAATTGTTCTTGTACCATTTGTGTCAAAACCGCATAGAACTAATTGAACACCAGAACCAGGTTTTGCAGTTTCTGAAACGCCTTTCAAAAGTTCAACATCGTGTAAATGTGATGAACCACAGATAAGACCAACTCTCAATAAGTCAGATTTATTCTTTTCAGGGCTATACTGTTTTTCAGTAGGGTCAATTGCATTAGGAAATACTAAAACATTTTTATTATGTTTTTTCAGTTCTTTTGCGAAAATTGGTGTTGTTGTAGATACATAATCAGCAGCTTCCAAATGTTTAATAATTGGTTCATGCCACTTTTCTTTTTTTGCTGAAAGACTCATAGGGTGGTCATTACCAAGATAATAATGGTCATCAACATCAACAATTACAGGGATGCCTAAAAATTTAATTAAATTCATAAGTTCCAACCCCTTGTCAAGTTGCTTATGAATATGAATCAAGTCGTATTGTTTGAAAAAATTTTCCAAATCACCTACAGGTATATCGTTAATGTACATAATATCTATATCAAACTCGTCTTTATAGTGTTCTGCAATATAAGTATGAGGGCTTACCGAACGGAACCTGCCAACGCCCGTAGTGTCACTGGGAATAACCAACATTTTTATCTTTTTATCCATCTAATGTAACATTTATTTAAAAAATAAGAAATAAATTGAATAAATCAATAGATGAAGTAACAAAAAAAGGAAATCATGAAAGATTTCCTTTTAAATTATCTTTGTAATTTCACATTTCTTTTTTATAACTTGAACTTATCTTTTAATTAAGACTAGAAAGTATTCTATTAATAGTTCATTAAGCTATGTGGCGCAAATCTCTTTACATGAATTTAATTATTTTTTGAATAATTTGTATTCTTGAACGTTAACAGAATCTATAGTATAATTTCATTAAATTGGAAGTAACATTATTTTTTATTATTTTTTCTTTAATTACATTTAAATTTCAACTGTTTTGCTGTTTGCATACCTGCACAGCAATTCATTTCTTCTTTATATATTTCTTCTTTTTTAAATATTTTATTAAATATCATGTAATATATCATGTAAATATTTTATTAAATATCATGTAATATATAATATAATATTATTTTATTTTTTTATTATTATATAAATAATATTATATAAAGAAAGAAATATATAAAGAAAGAAAAATCTATTTAACATTTATTTGCTTTTACCAATAATTTTATGTATATTTGCATTGTATTTGGAAAAAATATTATTCAATTTTAAGTTAAAAGATATGACAGAAGAACTTAAACAACACAATTTTGATTTATTTATCAAGAAACTAAATCAATTAGGTATTGAAACTGACCAATTAGTTGAAACAATTGGTGAAAAACTTAAAAACGCAAGTTTTTCAATTTCAAACGAAAAAGGTGACGGACTTTGTGGCGATGGTACATTAATAGAAGTTATTCTTAAAGTACTTACAATTTTTGCAGTCAAACTTAACGGTTTATTTGCTGAAGACGCAAGAGTTAATCAGGAAACATTAGTTAAAGTTTGTTTACTACACCAAATTGCAAAGGCGGTAAGACTTATCCCTAATGATAATCCTTATGAGATTGAGAAACGTGGTTTGATTTATAAATATGATTCAACACAACCTTCAATCAGAACAGGTTTGCATTCTTTAGTGTTAGCTCAATCATTTGGAATTAAATTCACACCTGAAGAAGCTGAAGCTATGACAATTAATGATAGGGATTTAAGTGATGACCAAGCACGTTGGCATGCAAGTCAACTTGCATCAATTGTAAGGCAAGCAAACGAAATGACATATTTACAGGCAATTAATAAAAAACGATAAAAACATTATATGAGTAGAAAAACGATTAACGTTAAGATTAAAAAACTTGATGAAAAGGCAGTAATTCCAACATATGCGCATGTAACTGATGATGGTGTTAATGAAGGTGATGTTGGTATGGATATAACAGCAATTTCAGTAGAATGGGATGAAAAAATGGATTGCTATATCTATCATACAGGTATTACATTTGAAACTGACAAAGGTTTTGGCGTTTTTATGTTTCCAAGGTCTTCAAACAGAAAAACAGATTGTTATTTAACTAATTCAGTTGGAATTGTAGATTCTACATTATATCGTGGTGAAATCTTGTGGTGCTTTAAATCAAGAACATCAACATACCAAAGAGCTGAAACAGTTGCTAATAAGGCTTTTATGAAATCAATCGCCAAACAGTTAACTAACCCTTTCAATGTTCTAAGATTTAATAAAGTACTTAAAAAGGCAAATAATGAAGCTGAAAAGGCTAAAGAACGTATCATTGAAATGACACGTAATCTTGAATTTGCACCATATGAGGTTGGTAAAAGAATAGGCCAAATGGTTGTTTTGCCTTATCCTGATGTTAATTTTGAGATTGTTAAAGAATTAAGTGAAACTTCCCGTGGAGAAGGTGGACATGGTTCTACGGGAGAATAATTAAATATTATGACATTAAAACAAATATTCTTAAGATTTTGCAAGAAAGAAAAAATCTACAATTCAATAGTAGTATCAGTAAATGATACTTTAAATAAAAATTCAAAATCATTAATAAAACTCCCTACTTCATTTGATGAATTTTTTATTGCCAAAGTAAAATATTGTGGCCTTAGAAATGTAATACCTGGTTTATTAGGGTTTCCTTATGGTGGTACATATTTTTATGTACAATACCCACGATGTAAACAAATAATGAGAAAGTGGCGATATTTTATAGACAACAATATTTTACTTAATGAGCGAACATTAAAAATTGGGGATAATATTTCGCTAAGTACTTTTACTGGTAGTAATATCAATATTAAAATTGATAGAATTATTAGTTGTGTAATTGTATCTGGCTTAACAGAAGGTGGTATGCGAATTGATTGTAATGTTTTTAATATTAAAACAGTAAACGGTAAACCTGCTAATATTAATTGGGTTGTAAAACGAAATAGAAAAATATATGGCGATAAATAAAGAAATTAAATATTGCTATAATGACATAGCAATTGTGCCATCAATTGTTAGTGACATAAAACATAGAAATGAATGTTGTCCATTTTACAATGGAATGTTGCCATTATTTACTGCACCTATGAGTAGTGTTGTTGACGAAAACAATTTTGAATTATTTGAACGTAATAAAATTAACGCAATACTACCAAGAACAGTAAATGTTAATACAAGAGTTGAATACTCTTTAAATGGAAAATGGTCTGCATTTGGTTTAAATGAATTTGAATCTTTATTCATCAATAAGCATCAAAAATCAAACAATATTAAAATTCTAATTGATATTGCTAACGGTCATATGCATAAAATGATTGATTTGGTTAAATCATTTAAAACATTATATGCTAATACAAAAACTGAGATAATGGTAGGTAATATAGCGAATCCATTAACTTATAAAGTTTTAGCTGAAGCAGGTGCTGATTACGTTAGGATTAATATTGGAACTGGTGCGGGTTGTATAACAAGTTCAAATACTGCAATACATTACCCAGTTGCTTCTTTAATTGATGATATTGTAAAAGTTAAAGACGAGATTAATCGAACAAGTCCAAGAAGAAATTTGCCAAAAATAATAGCAGATGGTGGCATTAGAAATTATTCTGATATTATTAAGGCAATTGCTTTAGGCGCTGATTATGCTATGATTGGTGGGCTTTTTTCTTCTTGTGTTGAGAGCTCTGCTGAGGTATGGGTAGAAGATAGCCCTAACAATTATCATAGAGCTAATCAAAACGAAATCGACAGTTATTTAGCAGGTAACAAAGAACTAAAAGGTAGGTTATATAAAAAGTTTTATGGGATGGCTTCAAAAGAAGGTCAAATTGATTTAAATGGTGAAAAAACACACACATCTGAAGGTATTTCTAAATTTATTAAAATAAAATATAATTTACCACAATGGACTGAAAATCTTTCTGATTATTTACGTTCAGCAATGTCATATACTAATTCAAGGACGTTGGATGATTTAAAAAATTCAGAAACAATTGTCATATCTAAGGCTTCTTACGAATCTATTAATAAGTAAGTAGTTATAAAAAAAATACAGGTTTATCATTATTGATTTACCTGTATTTTTTTTTATTTTTTATACAAATTAAAAAAAATGGAAGACAGTATTTCAGTAGTTGTTTGTTCAAGAGAAACAAGCGATGACAAAAAAGATTTTATACAACACATGAAAAACACTTGTGGATGTAATTCACATATATTTTTTCTGATTAATCCTGATGGGGTTGGGCTAACACAAATTTATGAAGATATGGTTAAGTCTGAAAAAGTTGAAAGCAATATTATAGTTTTTGTTCATGATGATGTTGAATTTTTAAAAGAAGGATGGGGCAAAGAAATATTAAGATTATTCAATGAACATGAAGATTATGGAATAATTGGTGTAGCAGGGTCTGCCGAATTTGATGAAAATGGCGCTTGGTGGCAGTATGAAAAAAAATATGGCCAAGTATTGCATAGGAATAATGGAAAATCTTGGCTAACGGCATTTTCGCCATTAATTAAAAATGACTTAGAAGAAGTATGTGTAATTGATGGTCTTTTCATGGCAATACATAAAAAAAGAATAAGTAAAAATTTTGATGCTGATATATCTGGATTCAACTTTTATGATATTGATTTTTGCTTAGCTAACTATATTGACGGAAAAACAAAAATAGGTGTAACTACTAATATTAGACTTGCGCATAATTCAGTTGGCGAGTTAAAAGATGAATGGTATGCAAACAGGGATATTATAATTAAAAAATATAAAGATAAGTTGCCAATTAAAATGAAAAAATAATGGCATAGATTTTGTTAACATTAAATAAAATAAAAAGAATTATGAATGTAGAAAAATTAAGAAAAAAGACATTAACTGAATTAATTGAATTGATGTCTGCAACTGAAGCTATGTGCGAAAGCTATGCTAAGGATTTAACAAATTATGCAACAATGAGTGCTGACCCACAATTTCAAAGAATGGATATCGATACACAGCATTTGTATAACGAAAGAGGTAAATTCGTTTCATTACTTAACGTGTTAAGAAACATAATTAAAGAAAAACTTTTTGAAATATATGATGAATAAAATAAAAGATATTGCGTATAAGCTTTTTTACGCATTACCTTTTGGTATGAAAGCTGCCAACGAAGAAATAATGACTTCAAATTCAAGTAACGGTGATGGGCAGGAAATTGAAAAAGAAGTTTCTGATGAAAGGGTTGCAAAACATTTACTAAAAGGTGAATTAACACAATCAGTAAAAGAATTACGTTATAGAACCTATAAAGTTGATGATGAAGCTAAAAAGTATGAATACGTTGGTAATGGTACGGTTTTGAAAAAAGAAGAAAATAAGAGAACCAATCATATTAAGTTTTCACAGGAATGCAAATTAATCACATCTGATGTGTTGGAAGAACTGAAAAGAATTGGGTCTTATGGTGTGGAAAATTATACATTACAGATAGCATACAATAACCCTCTTGTTATTTTTAAATTAGAACAATTTGCAACACAAATTGACGTGGATATAAACAAAGAAACTAATGAAATATTTACTACTTTACACTTTAGTAATATTCCTGATGGGTATAATAAAAAATCAGCACCATTCATCAATGAATTAAAAAAACTTATTACAATTTACGAAAACACAAAATTGTTTTCTGATAGAAAAATTGTTGAATCAGTTTATAGGCATAATGAATTAGCGTCTTCTATGATAACATTAAATTTCACGACATACAAGGCAACTAACGATGAACCTGACTTGATAGTATACGGATTTTATAAACCTTTTTTGACTAAATGCGAAGAAAGCAATGCTGAAATTAGGCTAACATTCAATTGGGAAGGATATACAATCAATAATTTGAGAAACAAATTTTTTGATGAATCTATGGAAAAAAAATATCAGAATAAAGAACGTAAAAACGTTTCAGTTGATATAACAGGTGGGGTGACAAGAGTTGCCAAGTGTGAAATTTGTGGTGATGAAATGAATGTGTATGATGCTGATGTAACGAAATATACTTATGGAAAATGTATTTGCAAAAAATGTTTACCAGAATATTTACTTGGTCGGAATAAATAATATATTTTATAAGAAATAAATAATGTAATGATTACTATAGCGATTGAATTAAATCACGTAATAAGGAACATAAACAAACAGTTGTTAAAATATTATCAACGAGATTATAATGAAGAACTTGACATTGAAGATATTGATGAAAAGTCTGAAAATGTTTTGAGCAAGTATATCAAATTTGATAGTAAAAAAGAATTAAATGAATTCATCTATATTGATTATCCATATGAAATTTTTGGGTGTGCTAAAGCAATGGATAAAAATCTACCAAGAGACATTACAAATTGGATGGAAGAAATGACAAATAGGGAAGATGAAGAATTTAGGGTGATTTACTATAGTCTGAATGAAGAAGCTTTGACTATACAGTCAACATATTTTTTTCTGAGTAAATTAGGAACCAGAGTTCGTGAGGTTATATTCCCTAAAAATATCGAAGAAATGTCAAATAAATGTGATGTAATTATTTCTTCTAATTATGACGTAATTAAATGGGCTAAGAAGGATGGTAAAATACCTGTTAAAATTGCAACAAATTGGAAGCTTGAAAAGGATGAAACTATTGATGGGTTAAAGGATGACATCATTTATTCGGATATGGAAAGTGTTATAAATGACGAAAATTTTCTTGATAAATTAATTGAGCTTAAAAAGTAGTATAATGGAAGAAAACAATAAAATTAATGAAAACTTGGTTTTCGATTTAAATGAAATTAAAAAATTTGTTTTTGAAGAAGATGTTGACCTGAACAAGACACGTGATAGTGAAATTACTGAAACTTGGGGTGTTAATGATGAAGGAAAACAGGAACTTTTAAGTAAGGTTGTTCATGAAGTTAAAGGAAGTGATTTTTCTGGAAAACAGACTATTCGTTATGATTTGCTAAAAACATTTATGCAAACATTAGATAATATTGAATTTGATACATCAATTACACCTATGTCACTTGGTGAAAGAATGGTATTAAATACTATGGTGAATTATGGATTAATTAAAGAAATAAATCAGTAATAATTTTAAAATGGATAAGAAAGAAGAAAAAGCTTTAAAAAGGATTAAAAGTGAAATATCAAAGATTGATAAGAAAGAAAATAACGTTTTCTTTTTCGTTCTTGATACTAAAGGTAATCCTAGCGGAAGCCTTGAATATATATACAAATTAGCTAAAATTGCAAGTTCAGAAGGGTATAAAGTTTCAATGCTTTATCAGGAAGATAAAAATGATGAATTCGTTGGAGTAAAAGATTGGCTTGGCGAAGATTATTCAAGTATTCCTCATTATAATATTGCAAAAGATGATGTAGAAATTGCACCTTCAGACATTTTGTTTATTCCTGAAATTTTTGCTAATGTAATGAACCAAACAAAGAAATTACCTTGTAAGAGAATCGCTATTTTGCAAAATTATGATTATCTTATTGAGCAAATGCCATTTGCAGCACAGTGGGGTGATTTTGGTATTATGGAAGCTATTACAAATACAAATCATAACGCAGAACTTTTGAAGGATATTTTTCCATATGTAAAGACTAAAGTAATTACACCATATGTTGATAAAATGTTTGGGAATACAATTGCACCAAAAAAGATGATTGTTAATATTGTTGCTTCTGACCAATCTGATATCAATAGAATTGTTAAACCATTTTATTGGAAATATCCATCATTTAAATGGGTTTCATTTAGAGATTTGAGGGGTTTGCCAAAAGAACAGTTCGCACAATCTTTGCGAGATAGTGCTATCACAATTTGGATTGATAATGATACAAGTTTTGGATATAGCGCACTTGAAGCAGTTAAAAGTGGGTCTATTGTGATTGCTAAAATACCTGATGCACCATTGGATTGGATGTATGATGATGACGATAATAGCTTTGGGAATTTAAGAAATTGTTGTATTTGGTTTGACGATATAAAGAACGTTCAAAAGGTAATAGCAAGTGCAGTACGTTCTTGGCTCACTGATACTGTACCTTCTAAGATTTACGATGAAGTTAAAAAAGCTAATGAACTTTATCCTTATGAAACAACGAAGAAAGAATTTACAGAATACCTTGATGGTGTTATTTCAAACAGGAAAGTTGAAATGGAACAACTTGTTAAAGTTGTTGAGGATAAAAATGCTAAAGCCGAAAAATAATGGAGAAATATACATGCAGTGAAATTTTAGGTAGTTACGAACCAAATAATGTGGATTGTATTGTATTAATTAATAATTTTTAATAGAGACTAAAAAAATGAGTGAAATATTAGTTATTTTGCCTTTACATAAATTTGATGAAGAAGTTAAACCATTACTTGAAGATGCAATTAAATCTGTTCCAAATGATTTTGATATTGTAGTTTCAACAAATGACACTTATTCTGATGAAATTACTAAGGCAGTAGCAGATTATAAGAATGTAAAAGTATTATCAAATGGTGATGCTACTAATTTTCAGACATTAGTTAACAATGCAGTAGATGAAAATTATAAGTGGTTTACCATTCTTGAATATGATGACGAATATACGCCAATTTGGTTTGATAACGCTAAGAAATATATTGATAATGAGCCTACTGTTAGTGTTTTTATGCCACTTGAAGATTTGGTGGATTTCAACACTAAAGAATATGCTGGTTTCGGTAATGAAGCGCCTTGGGCATCAAGTTTTAGTAATGAAATTGGCTATATTGATTTAGACTGTTTGCAAAACTTTTTTGAGTTTTATTTAACAGGTTCTGTATTTAATACCGCAGATTGGAAAGAAATTGGTGGGTTAAAGCCGAATATTGAAATTTACTTTTGGTATGAATTCCTTTTAAGGGCAACTAATAAAGGTAAGAAAGTATTTGTCATTCCAAAGGTTGGATATGTTCATTATCTTGGAAGAAAGGATTCTTTGATTGAATCTTACAGAAATACTGTTACTGATGATGAAGTAAAGTATTGGATGGGAATTGCTAAAAAGGAGTATTTCTTCAAAGAAAGAGAAATATCGCCTTATAACAAAGAAAACTAAAATAATTGAGTTTTAAATGATTTATATAATGGCGTTAATTGTAATGGTTAACGTCATTTTTTTATACATCAAAATAGCAACACGGAGATTTTTGAAAAAAAATGTGAAAGAAAGTGCGTTGAAATTACGTAGAATTTTGCCTTTGATGATATTTAGTATAAAAATAACTTATTTAGACGTTTCATCTAAATATAAATACAAAGACAAAATTAAAAATGGGTCGTAGAGGTCGTAAACCTTCAAAAAATAAAAATTATTTTGGCTTGGAGCAGGAACAAGCTATTAAAGATTATTTAAAAGCGGAAACAAAGGAAGAAAAAGATAAAATCTTTAATGAATGGTTAGAGCCAGCTCTAACTAAAATGGTGGAATCAATTATAAGAAGATATAATCTTTATCCGCCTAATGAAGAATTCAAAGAAACATTTGATGACACAATTTCTTTTTTGATGACTAAGATTAATAATTTTAAACCTGATGTTGGGTATAAAGCTTATTCATACTGTGGTACAATTTGTAAAAATTATTTGATATATAAAATTAATCAATTTAATAAAAATCAAAAAAGGAATGATAGGTATGACGTAATGCAAAACGACATCATTGATAATATTAAGTTTTCCTATTCAGATGAAACAACAAATTTAGCATTTTTAAATGAGTTAATGAGAAAGACCATTAAAGAAATTTATGGAATTATAGAAGATAGGGATATATTAAAACTTAATGATGATGAAATAAAGGTAGGACAAGCGCTTATTGAATTAATGACTAACTGGGAAGATTTATTTGCACAAATGGGTAGTAATAAATTCAATAAAAGTTCTATTTTATTGTTTCTTAAAGAAACAACATTGCTTAATACCAAACAAATTAGAGACGGTATGCGAAAGTATAAAGCAGCGTATTACGGCTTAAAAAAAGTAATGATAAATGAATAAACTAATATTTATTTATAAATTATAAATATGGCAAAATTTAAAGTTGAATTAAATAGTTCCAATAATATTCGTGAATTGTTGCAGGAAACGTATAGATTAGCTGACCAACAACTTATTCAAGCTCAAGATGAAATGAATAAATTGGCAAACGCTACACGTTTACAAGACGAAGTAATGGACAGTAAACAAAAGTATTCTAAAGCTATGAATGATTATATGACAATCAAAGACAAAGCTATTAGAACAAAATTGGATATTGCCAAATTAATGACTGAAATTATGAATCACAACGGCAATGTCAAAGAAGCAGTTGAATCTGGGGCTGCAAGTGTAGGTACATTTGACATGAAAAAGATTAGGCAAATGGTAAGTGAATCATACGAAGAACCTGATAAAACTAAAACTATAGAACTTAAGAAATAATGGCAGTAAGTACATCATCAAATAAAGTATCTTCTCAAGTGCAAATAAATAGTAGTACCTTAATTGGTAAAACTGAAGGTGCTAAAAATAATGCATTAGATGCAAAGAAAAAATCAGTAGCGCAAGATAAGGCAAATGAATATCAGAAAAAAATAAAAGATTCTGAAAGAGAAGTATATGCCAATCTTGATACTGCAATGGCAATTATGGAAGAATTGCCTGCATTTGTTGATGCTGGAATGGATGTACTTACGTCTAATTCTTTTAATTTTTCTTTAAGCCCATTGGGGTTACTAATGGACTTATTATCAAAACTTGGCGTAACTGATGAAGAATTAAAAGCTTTTTTAGTTGATTTGTTGGTTGATGTTTTACCTGCTGTTGAACTTGGTATTAAAGCTTCATTACTATCTAATATCAAATCAATAGTATCTTGTGCAGCTGACCCAAGAATACCAAAGCAATTAAGGCAAAGAACTGGAGAATACTATTTTGATGAATTAAAATATAAATTTAAATCATATGATGGGACGCCATCTGCTGAAGCAGAACGTGGAATGTTAATAGACTGTGATTCAATTGACCCTGAAGGTATATTAGCATTTTCACCTTATAGTGATAAAGGTAAAAATTATTACTTTGGCGTTCTTTATGATGAAATGACTAAGTTTTTGAAAGACTTTGGCGTTTCTGAAAACGCTGGATACAATATAGCACAAAAAACTGATGGGTCAAATGAAGTGAATAGGAATGCTATTTACGGAAATATGAGAAGTAAATGGGAACTATGTAGGGCCGAAGATAGAAATGCTTTTATATGGTTTGTAATGCATGTTGCGAAGTTTCCTTCACCAACCGAAGCAGTTATTTCAGGGCAAACAGTATCAATAAATGGCACTAAATTTGTTGATATGTCAGGTCAAGATGGAAAGGCAAGTCTTTTTACACCGATGAATCTTAATGTTATTGATGAAAATGAATCGTCTAACATATCAGTAGGCACAGCAATTGTTAATGAAAATACACCTAACGAAATAGCATTATGTATAGGTGCTAACTATGAAGAGCAAGATATTTCAGATACAGGTGCAACAAGAATTTTTTCCAATCAATTTGTGCCTGTTTCAAGTAACTGGAATAGTGCTGATTTATATGTTGATAAAACTAAATATTATAACTATAATTTAGGATATAAATCTAAAAGCAGTATAGATGATTATACAAATCAAATTGCTATATGCAATTTGCAATATATGCAGCCTACTGATTATGCAACAACATATGTAGGAGGGTCAACGCAAAAGCTTAAATTTACTATTTTGCCTAAACCATATGTATATCTACCATATGTGGATACAGGTGAACCTATATGGAGAGCAAAAAGAATATTATTTGATGCTTATGGAAATCCTGACCCAAACGGTGCTTTTTCATTACCAACTGAAAGGATGAATTCTAAAAATTTGCCATATGTCCATAATGATAAAATAGGACTTTTTAATAGTAATATGGCAGTAACTGAAGCAATGAATAATGCTTCATATTTAGATAATCTTAAAAATGTTGCTGTTATGATTTACAGCGAAACGGTTGATGATGTAAAAGACATTAATAAAGTTAAAACTAAAATAGTAGAAACTTATGAAGCGCATGAAATATTGGCTTTTAAAATGTCAATTGAAGCGTGGAAACCGTCTAATTCGCAAAGTGACCCTACTGATACAGATTCTACGAAGGCTAAGTATATATCAGTCCTCACTGAATGTCTAAATACTAAAATAGCTAAAAGTGAAGAAAATGATAATGGATATGTAAAATTAATGGTTGGTGAAGAAGAGGACTCTTGCGGGTTATACATTAGTATAGACACAGGTGACTATTTTTTGGCTGATTACAATGATAAAAATAATAGGGAAGGTGATTATACCAAACATTTAGTACAATGCTATAAAGGTCTTACAGTGTATGAATTTAACTATGATTTTGTCATGGGAATGAAGCTACTTGACTCTAAAGTTGTATGCTATAAACTATTGGAAGCAGCAACTAACCCAAGTAATGATGCTTCTTTTGAAGTTGGGTTTGATTTTAATAATGGAAAATCAGACATTAATTTCAATGACATGAGAAATTCTATTGTTGAAATTGTTAGGGAAATTGTTGAAACTGAAGATTCTGAATTGTCTGATTGCTTTTTTAAGTTTGACAATAGCAGATTTGAATCAATGCTAAAAACTGCTGAAGAAAAAAGATATAATCAGCAGCCATATATAAATGATAAGAATAATTCGGTAGATTTTACTGATGTATACGGCATACTTCAAGAATATCCTGAATATGGTACTAAAGAAGAACAGAAAAAAGTAATTAGTAATGTAATAACAGCAGCTACGGCTAAAATTAGTCAAACTAATGGAAGTGCATTAACAACAGCTTACACAACTGCTGACGCCAAAAAAGTTAAAATTAATTTTACTACCAACATGATAAGTCAACTTGTATCTGTTATAGTAGAATCAATATTAAGTCCTAAATTGCTAATGCTTATTGCAGTTAACAAACAATTAATGGGTGATGGTGGTGAGACATTTAATGCTAATGATTTACTTAATGGCATGAAAGGCGTTGTTGTGGGCATAGTTAAAGAAATAAGGGATTTAATAATCAAGAAAATACTTGATTATGTTCTTGATTCTGTTGGCAAATTGGCTGTTGAATTAAAAGTTGAAGTTAAGAAAGAACAGATATCAGTTCATCAAAACATTTTATCACAATTAATGGCATTGTTAAATGTTGACAAGTCTTATTCTGCCCAATTAAATTCAGTATTAGAAGGGTTAAAGAGTAAATTTAGCGGTTCTGAATATTATAACAATGGAAACGGATATGATTATGATTTGCCTACAATTATAGACAATGTAGGATATGCTGATATTATAACAAATAATAATACTGATAAACCAGTATCTACAGATAATTGTTAAAAATGAATATAAGTTCAATAACAAGACCAATAAATGCAGTTTTTGAATCAATAAGGTCGGCTGCACCAATTATACCTGCAATGCTTATGGCAATAGGCGGTTTTAAAAGACCTGGGTTATCCACTGTTATATCAGTTGGTAATATTGTTAAAGCTTTGCAAAAACACGGAATACCTACAGGCCACTTTAAAGATGGCGATGAAAATAAAACCGTTGCAGTAATATTTGCTATTGTTGAAGAAATATATAGGGCTTTACATGAAGATGCAAATATTCAAATCGCAGTGCAACCTGGTGCACTGACAGTTGTAACTACTGGTTCTAATTCAGGTGGACCTATGATTTCACAAGGGATTAATACAAATTTTGCTAACGGTACAGCAATCATACAATAAAATGGAAAATTTTAAAAATTATACTAATGCTGAACTTAATTTAAAACTTAAAGCATTGGAAGATAAATACGAAGCTAATAAAAGAAAAGTTTTGCAACTTATACATGAAATGCAAGAACTTGATATTGATTATTCCAATGCTAAAAAAGAGATAGATAAACGAAGTAAAGGATTATGGCGATAATAGTAAAAATGGGTCATGTAGAAGAAACTACAACTGACCCTGCAGGTGGTCTAAGAATTAAAGCAAGGACTAAACAAGATGGGAGCTCTGAATTACCTTGGGCATTCCCTCTAATGCCTAAACAGTTTCAAGTAGTGCCTAAAGTTGGTGAAGGTGTGTTTATTATCAATGAAGATGATAAGAGAAAAGATAGTAATAGGTATTATATAGGACCAATTATTCCACAGCCACAATATAATACCAAAAGTGAATTCCAATATGGTAGAGGGGAAGCATTAGCCTGTTTAGATGGTAGGGCAATTGAACCTTTGGGTAATATACATAATGATTCAAGGACAGATGGTTCTTTCCCTGAAATTGGCGATGTGTCAGTTGTTGGAAGGGACAGTCAAGACATGATAATGAGACACACAAAAGAAGGGTCTGATGAAGTTGTTCTTAGATGTGGCATAAGAAAGGAAGACACACTTGCAAATATTGGTTCAAGAAAAGAAGGTACTATTCTTAATGTAGGCAAAATAATTTTTAATAATGTTGACCCTGCTTACATACAAATGAAGTATAAGGAAAATTTGGGCACATTATCTAAAAATTATGATGCTAAAGCTGGTGAAAAGATTAGTCAATCTAATTACATGAATAGTGCAATTAATATTGTTGCAGACAAGATTAACATTGTAGGTGTTAGAGATACATCTATTAATGTTGAAAAAGCGAAGAATAAATCTTTAATTAGGGATGGTGATATGGATGAAATGATGTCGCAGCTCCATCAACTTCCTAAAGGTGATGTGCTTGTAAAATTTCTTAAATTATTATGTGATGCATTTTTAAATCATGTGCATAATTACAATGGCTTGCCACCAGTTGTAGCTGATTATGTACTTTCAGTTAAGAATTTTGACTTGAATGATATACTATCTACAGTAGTTCGCATATCTTAAAATATTTATTATTAAATAAATCAAAGAAATGATACAACGTACATATTTAAGCAAATTTAATACTATTATCAAAGAAAGCAAAATAAATACTGGTATAAACCCTATATCAGAATTGGTATATGGTTTACACACTACGAGAATGTTATTTTATTTTGACCATAGCAAAGTAAAAGAAATGGTTAAAAATGGAATATTCCCAAATGTAGATAAACTAAAGCATACACTACATATAACAAATGCAGGTTCTTTAGACTTTACACAATTGCATGAAAAAAATGCAAGTTCTATTGGTAATGGTGTTAAAAAACGTGCAACGTCTTTTGATATTATTTTTTTCCTTGTACCACAAGAATGGGATAGAGGTAAAGGTTTTGATTATACCAAAAATGCTTTTAATATAGATTATTTTGGCACTAAAAATAGACATAACGCATCAAGATTAGTGTCATACGATGGAAGCAATTGGTATCAACCTAAAAATGGCTATAAGTGGCCTGAAGATGGCATATATTCTACGGATACGTTATCAAAAGAATACGATAAATTTTCTTCTGAAATAGGAAGCGAAATTATTATAGGTAGACAGCATTTTGACATTGGTAATGAAAATATATTATTGGATATAACAGATATTTTCAATAAGTTTATTACAGGTGAATTGGAAAATTATGGTATTGCTGTAGCATTTACACCAGACTTTGAAAACACGTCAGAAAAAAATGCTTATACCTATTATAGGTCAGAAAGTTTACAGGATAATTATGTTGGCTTTTTAACAGATAAAACAAACACATTTTTTGAACCATATGTAGAAACTGAATATTCTGATTATATATCCGATGATAGGGCTAATTTCGTTATAGACAAGGACAATAAGCTATATCTTTATTGTACAATAGGTGGCAAATTGACGAACCTTGACGAATTGCCTAAATGCACAGTATCAGGTGATGTTTATTCTGAAGAAAATGGCGGTTATGAAGAATTTTCAAAAGAATATGAGGTAAAACAACATTCAACTGGTGTTTATTATATAGATATCAATTTGTCACATAACGATTTTGAGTCCAATACAATGCTTTATGACACTTGGACTAATATTATATACCATGGAACAAAACTAAGCGATGTAGGGCTCGATTTTACCCTTAAACAACCATCTGTATGGTTTAATATTGGTAACTCAATAGAAGATGAACCAACATTCACACCTCAAGTGTTTGGTATTGCTGACAATGAGGAAATAAAACGTGGTGACGTTAGAAAACTTGGTGTTATAACAAGGGTAAACTACACACCAAAGCAAGTACAAAATATTGACGGTATAGAAGCAAGGTTATATATAAAAGACGGTGAAAGAGAAATAGATGTTATTAAATGGGAGCATTTAAATAAAACAATAACCGAAAGTTATATGATAATTGATACTAATATGTTAATACCGCAAAATTATTATGTGGACATTAAAATAAATTACGGTATGCAATCAATTATACATCACGATAAAATACATTTTAAAATTATAGATGATTTAAATAATAAATATATATAAATAATAAAAGGATAGTCAATCAAGACTATCCTTTTATTTTGTTATCCAATAACAAACTTATCCATAAAGTTCAGTAATGCAACATTTTGTGGGATTACCTGAACGCTATCCATCTGCTGCGCCTTCTGTGTGTCAGTAGCTGCATTGTAAAAATCCCAAGCTGTAATGAATCCCTGTTTGTTAGGGTCAGCATAAGAATTCTGTTTTGCCTTGATAAGGCAGGTTTCGATAAATGTATTCAACTGAGAGTTGTTAAGTGGGTATGTTTCCTTAACGTGAATACTCTGAACTGTTGTGTCACACTGAACACGATATGCTGCAAGCACACCAAATAATCCATACATTACATTAGCAGGGATGACAGTACTCTTCATCTTCTTGATTCGCTCGCTTCCATTGTGTGCGATTGAATCCATATGGTCTAACCAATCAGCAATCTTCTGAAGAATACTTTCATAATTCATCTTAACACGTGAATAGCGACCTTTGTTAGGTGTAGTGCCATCATTGAAGGTAGAAATAGTCTGTTCAGCACCAAGGATTGTCATGTTATGGCAAGCATATACGTGCTGTCCTACAGCTGCTTGTATACCACGCTGTGAATAAGACAATGTAAGTGCGTTAGTATATTCAGAACTTTCATCGAAATCCTTAATCACAATATTGCAGAACACACGTCTTACAATTGTGGCGTGAATGTTTCTTTGCTGAAGCAATTCTGGCTCATCAATACGTTTTGCAATATCATCAACGATTGATACACCAGGCCACTGTGAAGAACCTTGCTTACAAGCAAAAAGGTCACGAATTTCAGCGTTGAATCCACGTTCATTACACATATCAAGAACTTTTTGAATGAACTGATAATGAAGAATGCCATTGTTAGGAGCACCATTTCCACCAAGTTCACGTGAAGTCTGACGAAGTTGGTCAAGAGTTAAGTCTTGAACCTTTTTTTCAGACCAATCCTCGAAGTGGTCGAAGTCAATGACTGATGGTGTAGTTTCTACATTGTTTTCTACTACTACGTTGTCTACTGCTGTTGGCATCTGAAATGCACTGAAATCTAAATTCTGCATACTCTTCTAAAATTTGAAGTTATTAATTATTGTTTTGATTAACGACTGCAATATATTACTTTGTTTTCATAATTGCAAATCTTTTTTGTTAAAAGATATTAAACATTTCGTTAATTAATTAACGTTGTTGTTTTCTTGTTAACAATGGCAATATATTCTTTTATTTCTATTTTTCCAAATAGTTTTAGTTAATGTTTGTTAAACCTATTTTTTTAATTCTAAGAATAGTATTTTTATATTTTTTTATCTACATTATTATTAATTAAATTGAACATTTCATAATTTTTTAAACAGTTGTTTGATTTATATGTTGCAAATATAATACTGTTTTTCTTAATAACTCTATCAAAGTTCTAAAAAAATGTTAAATAGACAAAATATTTCTACTTTCTTGACAAATTCGTATGTTTTCATATCATTTAAATAGGAAATGGACAATATTTATAATTGAAAAAAGGATTGCCTTATAATTGAATTATAGGTTTTATGCCATTTATTTTTTTACTAACAATTTTAATTAAAAATTTTATGGGAAAAAGAAAGCGTTTAGCAAACATTTCAGAAGAAGATTTGGACTTCATCAATGCAAAAATGAAAGCGCCTGAATTAAGCGATAATTATGAATATGTTGATGGATATAAGAATCAGCTAAAACTTTTAAGTTATAAATTAAGCATTAAATGCAAAAATGAAAAGCAAAAAGAATTTCTAAAATCACTTAAAGATAAAAATAAAGAAATATGCTTTGGAACAGGTTCTGCTGGTACGGGCAAATCATTTATGTCGTTATCTTATGGACTTAAGGCAATAAAGGATGGTGAATTTGATAAAATTATAATGGTAGTACCTACAGCACAAGCATCTGGAAAAGACATGGGGTTTGGCTTCCTAAAAGGTGAACTTGAAGATAAAACAAGACCATTTAAGGATGTAGATAGATATACTATTGAAAAAATCCTTAAAATGAGTGAAAATAATGAAGCAAAATTAATTTCAAGCCAACTGATTAATAGTGGTGTTATACAATATGAATTTATTAACTTTATGTTAGGTAAAACATTTGATAATGCACTTATTCTTGTTAATGAAGCAGAACAATATACTAAAGAAGATATGAAACTTATCCTTACTCGCATTGGTGAAAAAAGTAAACTTGTTATTACAGGTGATTGCGAGCAAGTAAATAGGCAATCAATTGTAAAAGGGAAAGATGAATGTGGGCTATCATATGTGGCTGATAAATTGGATGGAATGGAAGAAGTGGCAGTTACAACTTTTTCAAGAGAAGATATTGTTAGAAACAAATTAATTACTAAGATTCTTGATAGGTTAGATTCCTAATACTATTATAAAATAAAAGGTAGATAAGTTAACTTATCTACCTTTTATTATTTTCACTATCATATAATTATTGGAAACAGTTTATTAACCAATCCACCAATCTGTTTTATTCATTATTCGAGTTGTTTTCCAACGCAGCAATCCTATTACTTAGATTGGTTATCTCTTCAAGTATCTTTGTAAGGGCAAAAGATAATGTATTACCATTTGCAAAAGGCACATTAGCGGTCATGCCACTCACAATCAAGTTATTAGTATTCAAATCTGCCGTGTCAACTTTATTATTCCAAGCAGTTCTTTCACTAGCAGTAATATGAATATCACTATTACTTGCATGAGAACTTACTGAGCCTGAAATTGAATTATAAGCAGCAGCTACAATCCTTTCATTTTCATTTATTGTATCTGTAATTGTCTTGGCATCATAAGTTGCATTGGTAGCTGTCGAAGCACTATCATACGAATGAATTAATTGAGAATTAATTAAGTCATTAATTTTATTATCACTTGAGAATGTTACAATTTCGTTGTTGTCATTTTTAATAGAAATTGTTTCAATCCCCTTTTTGTAATTGATTGCTATTTCACCATTGCTTAGGACGTCAGCAGTAGGTAATTTAGGTGAACCATTTGCATTTGCATCATTACTTTTTTTATGCAAAATGTGTTGAATGTTTTTTGCCATTTTGTTTTAATTTTGTCTATTAGTTATTTCCACTGAAATAGCGATTTCATAAGGTGTAAAGACAATAGTGCCTAAAAAGTATGAAAATTACTATTAAACAAGTGTCATACTATAAATAGTTTGATAAATGGCAATAAAAAAGGATAGATTATAAAAAAATCTATCCTTTTTATTTTTTTTATTATAACTCATCAATTAATAATCACCAGCATCCAAAGTTTCGTTAACATACAGATACCCATTATCATCAATCCTCAAAAGATTTGTGAATGCATTAGCTACATCATCTTTAACTTTAACGCTAATTTCATTATTTTCACTAATAGATATTCCATTACCACTTGTTAAATTACCTTGTTTACTACTCAAGGCTGTACTAATTTCAGTAGCACCGCTTGTTTCTGATTTAGTGTAATAATTACTCAAATCAGTTGGAGTGTATGCTGATGCGTCAAGTTTCGCATTCCAAGCAGTTCTTTCACTAGCAGTAATGTGAATATCACTATTACTTGTATGACTAGTTACAGTAGATGCGTCAGCTTTACCACTCAAAGCAGTATCAACATCATTTTTTGTATAATAATTAGATGGATTGAATATGCTTGTCAATGGTAAAGAAATATCTTCTTTATTACTATCAGTATTAAAAGTTATCACCAAATTGCCATTATTAATCTCAACATTTGATACCATGCCATCCTTGATAAAGTCAGATGTGTCAATTTCAGCTAAAGCAGTAGTCTTATTAGTGCTGTCCTTATAGAAATAAATCTTTTTATCAGTTGAATTATATTCGGCAAAACCAACCTTTGCATTATATGCTGCTGCCGTTGTCTGTTCATTATCGGTAATAACCTTTGCAATTGTCTTTGCATCAAATGTGGTGCCAGAAGCATTAGAATCAGCATCCCAGACTGTTAACAATTCAGTTTTAGACAACTTACTTGCATCGCCTTCTTCAGCACCTTCGCTAAGGTCATTTAATTTATCTACAACAGCTTCAAATGCATCAGCTAAGGTATCAGTATTCTTAACTATTCTATTCTTGTCTTCTGTCAAATTCTGAAGAGCATAAATGTCACCATTTTGCCTAATTTCAAAAGCATTCTTTCTAACATGATTAGGCAAATCATAATTTCCAATACCTACTGTAAATATAGTATTTCCACTATCTCCAAAAGTATTACTTGCATGACTAGATGAATTAAAAACGCCAATAGCAGTTTCATTATCATTTAATGCTTCAGTGTAAGAACCTGAAGTATGTGAATAATCACCTACTGCAATAGTTTCAAAACCTTCTGCATGAGAAGATTGCCCACTTGCAGTTGTATTTTGACCTTCAGCATGGGAATTATTACCACTTGCTAATGTTCCAGCACCTTCAGCATGAGAATATTTACCACTTGCAGTTGTATATGAAGCTGATAAGCCGACTTCAGCAGGTATATAACCACCTTCAGCGTGAGAACCTTGGCCGCTAGCAACTGTTCGTTCACCTTCTGCATGTGAATATAAATTGCTAGCTATTACCATAAAACCTTCAGAGTGAGATGCAGCACTTGTTGCATTAGTTGCAATACCTTCAGCATGTGAATCGTTACCACTTGCTAATGTACTTTGGCCTTCAGCGTGAGAAGCAATACCACTTGCAGTTGTTTGATTACCTTCAGCATGGGAATCGTTACCACTTGCTAATGTGCTATTGCCTTCAGCATGAGATGCATTACTCGTTGCATTAGTTGCAATACCTTCAGAATGGGAACCTTGACCTCCAGCGACTGTGCTTTGGCCTTCAGCGTGAGAAGTAATACCACTTGCAGTTGTTTGATTACCTTCAGCATGGGAATTATCATAACTTGCAGTTGTACTTGAACCTTCTGCATGAGAATATTTACCACTTGCAGTTGTTTGATTACCTTCAGCATGAGAATATTCGCCACTTGCAGTTGTACTTGAACCTTCTGCATGGGAACTTTGGCCTCCAGCGACTGTGTTTTGACCTTCTGAGTGAGAGCCAAAAGCACCACTTGCAGTTGTTTGATTACCTTCAGCATGTGAATCGTTACCACTTGCTAATGTACTATTGCCTTCAGCATGAGATGCATTACTTGTGGCACTGGTTTCTTCACCTTCAGCATGCGAATAGCTGCTGATAGCATTTGTTAGACTACCTTCTGCATGAGAATATGTTCCTGACGCTGTTGTATGATAACCTTCTGCAAAGGATAAATTACCAGAAGCAACTGAACCACTTCCCTTTACTGCAAGACTTTTTATTTTTTCGTTATACACAAAAGGTGACACCGCACCAACATATTCAACCATTTTATCAGTTGTTGAAAAAGTAACGACATCGTTATTATCATTTCTCAACGAAATGGTTTCATAGCCTTTAGCATAGTTAATAGCAAGCTCACCGTATTCAATCTGTGGGTTATCAAGTACTTCACCTTTACTGTCTTTAACGGATGGCAATTTAGGTGTATAATACTTATTTTCGTCAGTACCATGTTCAATTAACTGGTTACTCTTAATATGTTTAATTTTTAAAGCCATATATATAAATATTTGTCATTAATTTTATTTACTTGTGTTCTTACCAATATAAATATTTTCTAAAATACAAAAAAATGGGCGGTAAATTATTACCACCCATTAATTATTATTTTATACTAAATATTAGTATGTCCCGCCATCAATACCTGAAATCTGAATACCTTTTGCGCTATCAATTGCAAGACCAGTTTGCGTGTCAACTTTGATAGTCAAAGTTGTACCACTCGACTGTGCATTAATATCAAGAGCGTTATTAGCAGATGATAATGTATTCTTTGTATTAGCAGAATCAATTGCGTCAGCGTTTGCCTTAACCTGAGTATCAAGAGCCTTGATATCAGACGTGATTGTGTTAGTCTGTCCAGTTCCGATATAAGTACCTGTGTTAGTGTAAGTTCTACTTTCACCATCAACAGCCTTGGTTAAGCCTACAGCTGTATCAATTGATGTTTCAGCAGATTCAGCACGTGCAATTTCATCAGAAATACTTGAACTTGCTCCACCAGTTGCATCGCTGATAGCCTTATACAATTTAGCTATTGCTGCATTAACTGTATCAGCAGAAGTAGGGGCAGAAGCTTCTGTAGCTGCTTCATAACCAGTCAATGTGATATCAGAACCATCAAGTACAGGATTTCCACTAATTGCTTTGTTATTTACAGTATAAGCATTAATTAGGTCTTTTGCATCAGCAACGGCTTTAGCAACTGAACCGTTAGTAGTAGCATTACCATTCAAAATAGCAATAGCATCAGCATTAGCCTTAGCTTGAGCGTCCAACTTAATGTCAGCATCGTTCAAAGATGTAGCAGTGCTAATATAATTAGTATTTTGATTAACTACATAAGTATCACCATCAATACCATCAACAGCTTTACGGTGGGTAATCTCATTTGCAAGGTCAGCAGCACTTGCGATGTCATTTTCAGCTACAGTTACTACAGCATGACCATCAGTAGCATCTGAAACTACAGTAACAGTTACGTGACCACTAGTTTTTTTACTAACAGCAGTCTTAGCTTCAGCTTTTGCTGAGTTAATTGCAGTTTGTACACCATCAAGTTTAAAACCATTTTCACCAACAGTCAAGAATTCTTCAGAGGTACTATCAACAACACCATGAACAATACCACTTGTCTTGTCAGCAGTAACACCACTTGCAAATTCGCTTTGGGTTAAGAATTTAGAAACATCCACCTTAGCCATTGAATACGTACCATTTTCAAGATGATAAACAAAGTTCAATGATTGCGCATCTTGAGCAGGCACCTTTGTAATATCACCTGTTTCTGAATTTACGGTATCTCCAGAAGAACCAAGATAAGCTTCTTTCAAAGAATAATCTTTAGGAATTTCGATTTGTGTATTACCAAGTTGTGTACCACCAATACCTTGCAATTGATAGGCTTCTTTTACATTAGCACCAAGACCACTTGTAATTTTAACGAGTTTGATGTCAGTGTAAATACCACCATTTTCTTCAGTTGTGTCATTATTAAGAGCAAGAACTTTTTCACCACTCTTAATTTTAACAGCCACTGTGTTACCATTTTCACTAGATGTAACAACAATTGATTTGTTACCAGCACTCAAAGAGTTTTTATTTGTGGAGCTAATAATACGATTCTCCAATTTAGAGAAGGCGTCTTTAACACTATCTGTAGCAGCAATATCACCAGAAGCACTGTCTTTTGCAAAGCCTGTCAATTTAACGTCAACAATTGGCGTACCACTAGCAGAAACTTTACCGTCTGTCTGTGAAACAGAAGTTATCACACTTCCTTCTGCGCTAACAGTATCTAAATCAAGTGCTCCAATTGTAGCAGCATTTGCTGATTCAACACCTTTAATCTTATCTTCAAGTCCCTTAAGAGTATCATAGCCTTTAGTAGCACCACTCTTCAAAGTGTTAACTGCATCATCAGTATATTTCTTAGCACCAGCTACAGATTCAGCAACCTTTGTGTCAGCAGTTGTTCCCTTCAAAGCTGCAAACTGAGCAGTTGCTGTATTTGCAGAAGTAACACCAGTGCCAAAAGTGTTATTAACATTTGTCTCCAATGCACTAATAGCAGCTTCAACAGCAGCGCCATCAGTTACCAATGTGTAAGTTGTCTTATCATTTGCAACATGGAACAAAGCAAGCAAAGATTTAACACTCTTGTCAGTGTCAGTGTAACGAGCAAGAACAGGGTTACCATCTTGAACTTGCATTGCATCAACGGATTTATTAGCATTATTTAATGCAATAATAGCATCTTCTCTTGATGCAAATAAAGTTTGATTTCTAAATAATTGTATATGATTATTTACAGCCATTTGTTTAAAAAATTAAGTTTTAATTGCTATTTTAAAATTTTTTTAAAGAACCCAAAAATATTGTTTTTTTCCTTTTTTATTGGTTCTTTTTTTGTATGAGTGTCAAATACTCTTTTTTCTTTGACACTCATATTATTTTTTTCTTGTTTGCTTTCTACCTCAAAAGGTATATCAGCAATTTGACTTGCCATATCTAACTTATTTCTTAGATTTATTATTCAAATGTAATTGTTGGATATGTGTCTTTAGTTTCTTCGTTATATAAGTCAGTGTTAGCGCCACTTCCATATTCAGAAACATAGTCTACACACTTATAAACAACTCTTTCACTGTTTTCGTAATCGCAAGCTTCGTCTTTAGTCATAACAAGCTTTTTACCTGCATGTACTAAATTCTTGAAGTGTACTGTAACTTTATCACTACTGAAACGGTTAGCAGTATCGCATTCTTCTTTAGTTTTTGATGTATAATCTTCAAGGATTAAGAAGCCCCTCCAAGATTTATTAGCATCCCATTCGTCTACTGTACAGTCTTCAACGTTAATAGTTACATTACCTACACCAAGTTTATTAGAAAATCTTAAAACGTTAGAAACCTTTTTGAAATGGCAATTTTTCAAAGTAATCATACCACCTTCCTGAACACCGAATACCAAAATAGCGTTATTAGTTAAAGTGTTGTCAACGTTTAGGTTTTGGATAGTAACATTTTTTGGCTCATATCCATTTGCAAGACCAATTTCTAAGGCGTTATAACCATCCATGCCAATTGTACCACCATTGATTACAACATCACCTTTAGATGAAACAATAAAACCCGCATTTGAAATAGATTTTGCTAAAGCACCTTCACTTGAAAGGTCGTTAACTGTAACGTTTTCTTCAGCTTTAACGCTCAATTGTTTCGATTCAATGTAAGCTAAGTTAACAATAGCATCCTTTTGAGCTGATACAGCAACTTTGTCATTAACCGCAGCACCATCCAATGTACCGCTTACGATAACCTCGTCAGCTACAAGTGCTCCAGGCTCAGTAGGATTAACTACTGCACTTTGGTGAGTTTCATCATTATAGCTTTCATGAGCTAATTGGCCAAGTAAATCATTAATTGAAAGCAGTTCACCTTCAACATATAGTTTTAATGAGCCATCATCACCCAATTCAGCTATTTTTTGGTTTTTAGTGTTTCTTGCTACAATACCATTTTCTTCCTTAGCCCATACCATATCCCTTTTATCTGCCTTTTCAACATCTAAGGCATTAATGGTAGAATCATTGGATTTTCTGTATTCTTCATCGTTTTTAGTGTTTTCATCAAGCGAATTCTTAATTTCTGATACATTAGCCATATCAGCTTCAGTATCGAAAATAGTCCAATGCCCATTAGCACCATCAGCCCCGTTAGCATACACACCAAAGATGGTTTTTACTTTGCCATTTTTGACATATCTAGCAAGTCTTGGAGTACCATCCAAGTTTTCATTAGTTACATCTGCATTATCATAAGAAGCAATTGCTTCTTCATAACTTGCGTACATCTTACCGTTACGGTATAAATGTAAATGTAATTTTTCGTTCATAATGATTAATTTTTTAAAATTTAAAAATGTTAGTTATTAATAAATATCTGATTGAAGCATGCTAATTAATTCTTCTACTGATTTTTTTTCTGCATACTCTTCAGTTACTTTTGTAGAAAGATTTTCAATGTCTTCAGCATTTTTAGCTATTTTGACTTCAATTTCAGATGCTTTTGTTTTATCAGAAGCTATGTAGTCAGCAACTTCTTTTAATGTGTCTAAGTCTTCAGGGGCATCTGCAACTACTTTAGCAATGCCTTCAGCAACTTCTTGATGCAATTCTTCTTTACTTGCGTATTCTTCATCTAATGAAGGCTTGATTTCATTATTGAACGATTCATTACTAATGTAACCTTTAGATGCAATCATAGTGTCAACAGTACCACTTATGAAATTAGTGGTGGCTTCAGAATTCATGTAATTATTCTGTAAGTCTTCTTTAACTTCATTAATGGCGTCTTCATTAGCCTTGTCACCAGCAGAAATTGCATCAGTCAAGTCTTCAACTGCATCCCCTATTTTAGCTTCAATATCTTCATCAATTTTAGCAATATCTGCCGTATTCTTGTCAACAAGTTCCCTTGTATACTTGTCATTCAAATAAGCAGTATCAGCGATTCTTTTAGCTTCATCAGCAGTATCTTTAACTGCGTTTAATGTAGTATTGGTGTCAGTAATTTCTTGATGAAGATTATTTGTGACACCAACAATATTGGTATTAATAGCATTAACAACAGCATTTAATTCAACTTCATTAATAAGTTGAGATATGTCAATATTAACGTTACTACCACTATCTTTTATGATGGTCAATGTATTACCACCATCAGAAAGCTCACCACCAACAACAGTTGAGCCTGAGCCTTCTTCCTGATAAATAGATGCTATTTTTTCGCCACCTTGATAGAATATGAATAGATTACCTTCTTGTTCTACAGTAATTTTCTTATTTTCGATTTCTACGTCTTGCTTTTTGTTAGTTTCGTCAAGATTAGCAATTTCAGCATCTTGTTTGATATTGACTTTATCCTGTTCATCATTTTTACCCTTAATTTTAGACAGGTCAGTTGAAAGACCATCAAACTTAGGTTGCTCTTCATATCCATAAGGGTCTGGATATTTAATTCTTATACCCATTTTTAATTATTTTCTAAATTTGTTATTCTTTCTTTCAAGTTATTAATTTCAGATTGCATTTGATATATAACACCTAACAGTCCTGAATCACTTTCATCTAAGCCATTAATTAACAAATGGAATTTTTTATGCAAAACATCAAGTACACCATTACCATTATTAACATATTTACCACCTTCGACATATGATGATAAGTTGTTAATATCAGCAATTTTTGATATTAAAGTTGTGTTATTAGAAATAGAATTATCAAGACCTTCAATATCACTATTTAGCACATTTAGCTCACTATTAACAAGTTCAATTTTGTTAGTCAAGTTTTCAGTTTCACTCAACGCTTCAAGTGCTTTTTCTGAAGCTGTATTAGCCTTATTTGCCGTGGTAGATAATGCTTCTTTATCAGCTTTACTATTAACTTCAGCTTCTATTTCAGTTTTGAAATCATTAAATTCACTTACAGGCGTTGTTTCAGCCTTGGTATAATAATTATCAAGTGTCGCAGCACTCACATAATTACCAAGTGGTTGTTTTTTAATCATTTCTGCTGACAAATCATCCTTTGAAACAGCTTCATCTTTTGTGTAATAATCATTAAGCATTGAAACGCTTACATAATCACCTGCATCTTGTTTAGTTTGTTCTAAAGCTTCAATTTTTTCATTATTATTTTCAACGTTTTCTTTTACTTCATTTAAATCAGAAGCATTAGCTTTAGATTCCACTTCATTTTCTAAGTTCTTAACATCATTAGATAGTTCATTAAAGTCTGAAAGGTTTGCTTTTTCGTTTGCTATGCTTTTAACATATGCGTCATACGAGTCTATTTTAACTGAAATTTCTGACACTTCTTCAGATAAATTAGAAATTTCATCATTTTTTTCATCAACATATGAAATATCAGCTTTATTTTCAAGTGTAGCATCAATTTCCTGAACTTTAGCAGAAATGTTGCTTATGAATTCTGAATTGGAAGCAATTTCATCTGACAAATCTTTAGCATCTTCGATGCTTTTATCCACAAGTTCCCTTGTATATTTATCATTCATGTATGCAGTATCAGCAATTCTTTTAGCTTCATCAGCAGTAGATGTTGTAGCATTTATTTGTGAAATTAAATTGTTTGTAACGTTAACCAAATTTTGATTTAATGTGTCAGTAATTTGTACTACGTTTTGGTTAATAGTATCAATTTGTGCATTAACAGTTTCTTTGTCAGCTTTAACTGCTGTTAAAGAATCTGTAGTTTCATGCAATTGTTCCACTTTATTTTTCAATTCTTCCACTTCAGTAGCATCAGCTTTATCATTGCTTAACCCAGAAACCATTTCAATTGTTGCAAATATTTCATTTGTTTGCTGTTTTGTGTAAAAATCATCCCTTAGTTCCGCAACAACTGCTTCTTCTAATTCAGTCATTGAACTAATGCTTACGCATGTATCTACTTTTTTTGATAATTTTGAAAGTTCTGCATCTTGGTTATCGTCTCTTTCGTTAATTGACAAGATTTCGTTATCAATTGTTTCAACTTTTCCAGACAATTCTGTAATGTCGTCAACACATCCGTTAATGACACCTGCAACTTGAGCCAATTCTTCATCCACTCTACCAAGTCTTGCGTCTTGTTCTTTATCTTTTCCATTATCTGCATTGCAGCAGCATTTTTGAGCTTCGTAAGCATAGTCTGTATTATATCCATATGGTTCTAAATGTCTTGTTTTATCACTCATTATTTATTATTTTATTAACTTTTTAACTTATATTATTCACCATCATTAACTTCTTCAGTAATTTCATCCTTTTTACCAGGTTTAACTGATTCAGTAAATGTTTGATTAGCTTCGAAATCATGTATATCCACAAATGGTAAGTTATCGTCTGCAAGTGCATCAGTTACTTCCATAGCAGTTTTGCTAATACCTTTCCTATAATCGCCCTTATGGTCAGGATTAAAGTCCCCATTAATATAATTAACGCTTTTTACGTTTGATGGCATCGTTTCATAAAATGCCAATGGGTCAAAAATTTGTTTCATAATATTATGCTAATTTTTAAATGCTTATTTTTATATAAATATTTAGCGAAAATCGTAAATGAAATAAAAAAAAATAAAAAAAAAGAGGGACTCAATTAAGAGCCCCTCTTTCATTCTATTTTTTTCCATACATATTTAAATAACCCACAATCATATATTCGATAAGCACCTATCGCATGACACATTTCGCTTTCAGACATAGTAAGTGGCAAACCATATTTTTTATTTAATATTTGTTTCCTAAAACCAAATTTGTGCATTCTATTAATGCCAAATTCTTTAGGGTAGTAATATCTATAGTCAGGTGGTAAAATATCATCTAATTTAAAGCCTAATTGAACATATATATTGTTTTCTTTTCTTAAAGTCCATCTTCTATCTGCAAATGATTTTACATTTAATGGGTTATAAGTTCTTACAAAATATTTAAATAACTTGCCACCAACACCATTGCAAATATAATTATTGATGGAAGCAAATCTTGTTAAATTCCATTGTCTTTCTTTTTCTTTTAAAAATGTCATTACACCTACAAGTAAATTATTATAAAAACAGCCAAGATAAATAGTGGAATTAACAAACCCTTGTATATGATTTTTATTAAGAAATATTTCAGCTGATTCTTTATCAATTTCCCTTATAGCACATTTTCTTGCCATTATTTTCGGTAAGTCAGTTTCGCATTTCAAAATGTGCTTTATCTTTTGAAGAACTAAATTTTTATTATTAATATATTCATCTTCAAATATATTAATAAGAGCAATACCATGCTCGTTGCATTTATTTAATTTATTTAAATGATAAAATTTATCATCTTTATACATTTCAGAATGCCACCTAATACCATTATATTCTATTGCTATTTGAAGAGATGGTATATAAATGTCTAATTCAAGTCCTTTTAAAATAATTCTATCATTTTTACGTATGTTTTCTTTACCAATAATATTGCAAACAAATTCATATATTTCATTTTCAGCTTGTGATTCTATTTTAGCGCATTTAGGGCATCCTTGTTTTTGATTTAAATGGGCATCTGGTGTCATTAAAAATTCACCATGTTCTTTCCCCTTCTCATCCTTTTCATGACATATTATACTAATATATTCTTTAGCACCTTTATATATTGATTTACTGTAATCATATTTACCATTATGAACTGAAAATGACTGTTCTTTAAAAAGACTATTATCTTTTGTTAAAGATTTGTGTATTTTATCTTTTTTACATTCATTGCATCCTTCCCCGCATAAATGCTTATTTGGGCTTATTAAGAAATCGCCATGCAGTGGGCAGGTAACAATTACTTTTTCTTTACTTTTTAAATATTCTGTTTTAGAATAATCATAAAAATCATTATGTATTTCTTTAGCTTTTTCTATAAATGTTTCAGTGGTATATGTTCGTTTTTTAGCTCGTTTAATTACACCACATTTAGGACAACCCCTTCCTTTTAAATGCTTTTCTGGTGTTTGCAAAAATTCACCATGTATTGGGCAAATTATAGTTATTGGTTCACTACTTTTATTGAAAATTGCTTTGGAATAGTCATAAAAATCATTATGTATTTCTTTAGCTTTTTCTATAAAATCTTTAGTACAGGTTATTCTTTTTTTTGGCATTTATTGTTTTTTTTTAGCATATATTTGAACAAATATATAATAAAATAATAAAAAAAACAAAAAAAGAAGAGCTCAATTAAGAACCCTTCTTTTATATAAAGCATAATCTAAATAGATTATTATCTCAATTCAGAAATATCCCAATGTACAAGACCATCAACACGTACATGACCGTAGTAACGGTTGTTAACCATCTTCTTAGCATAACGAGTCATAATACCCTTAACAGGTGCAAAGTTGAATGGGTTGTAGATTGTAGGGGTCAACTGCATTGGTACATATGGTGCATAGATGTAGCCTGTATCAAGAAGTGACTTACCCTTGTGACCAATAATGATTGACCAATGTGGAGAATATGGGTCACGATATACTTGATAACGACCGTTCAAAGAACCAATCTTTTCGATACCCATATTGTACTGGTCTGATTCAGCGCTTGCATCAGAAACGTGGAAGTATTCCAAGTTATCGAACAATGCAGAAATTTCAGAAGAAACTACAATGAAGTTTGCACCACCACGTAGTGTAGCCTTATGAATCTGAGCAGAAATCTGATTAATCTTTGTGAACAATTCCTGATTCCAATCTTTCTGAGTGTAGTTAGTTGAGAATGCTGCCATACGTCTCCAACCATTTACATCCCAACGAGCCTGCCAAGGTGCACCCTTACGCAAGTCACGAAGAATTTCACGGTCAATTTCAGCTGCAATCTGTTCAGAAAGAATAGCTGTCAATTCAGCTTCAGCATCGATGTTGTGGAATGCACTAACATCCTGAGCCAATTCAGGTGACCAAGTAGCACGTAGTTTTCTTTCTTCTACTGATACAGTTACTGAATCAAGTTTGAAAGAAACTTCACCAATTTCAGTTTCCAATTCAAGTGAATCATACTGAGCCCAAGCCACTTTAAACATTGAAGCGTCTGCTATTGCTGATGGGTTAACACCAACATAACCATCAATTGTACCTGCTTGCTGAACTACTGGTTTAGCCAAATCAAGTTCGATGTACATATAACCTTCAGCATCACAAGCTGAACCATATTCTACGATACCTTTACCATATTTCTGTGTAGCAACACGGAAAGGAACTGATTCGTATTTCTTGAAAGAAGCAGTAGTAACACCACTTGCACCTTCAACTTCACCAGCTGCAATAGCCTGTGTAGTGATAACTTTCAAAGAAGCTAAGAAACCTTCAGTGTCCATTTCGTTGCCATCAGGACCTGTCAATTTAGAAGCGTTGAAGCTTGAGAAACCACCAACTTTAAGAATTACGTTACGAACAGTACCATCGAAACCGTTAACCTGTACAGAATCGCCATCTACGAAATCTTCCATACCACGTGGAGTAAGTTTAGCAAGTTTAGCTTCACCAACCTTGATAGTTACCTTACCCTTAGAGTTATCATACAAGAAATCATTGTAGAACAAGTCATACAAGCTCTTTTCGAAATACTGAGTAACTTCAGGACCTGCCTGACGCAATGCGGTTACGCCAAGACCTTCAGCCTTAGCTGCTTCCAATGCTGCTTCGTAAGTAGTAGCATCTTCTGGTGTCTGATTCAACTGAGGAACATACCACTTTTCTTTATCCAAATCTTTGATAGTTTCATCAGGAAGATAGTAACGTGGCTCAACACGACCTTCCTTGTTACGGTTTGTACGGTCATAACCCATCAAACCTTTGTGACGACCTGTAGTACCATCTACAATGTCACCAGCAGCTGCATCAGCAGCACCAGCAGCAGGAACTTCCCATTCTCTTTCACTTGTTACAGGAAGAATGAAGAACAATTTACCTACTGGCAAGTTCATAGCCTGAACTGAAACGATATCATTAGCAAGCAACTTGCTGAATACCCTACGGATAATAGGGAAAACTACAGTTTCAAATGAACCAGAGTTATCAGAAGCAGTGGCCTCATAAATCAAGTGCTTTGCTTCGTTTTCATACAACGTAGCGACATTTTCTTTAATTGTGCCATCAAGGCCTTCAGTAAAGCCTAACTGGTCCCAACGATTCTGGATGTCTTCACGTATTTTCTTTTGTGCGTTCAATTCGATATTACCAACTTGACCGCTAGTTAAAAATTCTCTCATTTATAAAAAGATTTTTATTAATAAAAATTTTAATTTATTTTTTTTTTAATTACTTACAAAGTCTATGCATTAAATCAAGTGAATCAATTAAATCCTTTGATTGATAGATTTGTGTTTCGTTAATTTGTTTTGAACCTTCGACATTATATTGCCTACTTTCATCAAGATTCATAGTATCTTTTTTCTTCAAATCTCTTGAAATAGATTCATACAAATTCTTTGACTGCTCTACTGTTTTAGCTTCCTTGCCAAATCTTGCAATGATTTCTTTCTTTTCATTCTGTGTTGTTGTGTTTTCAGAAATCAATTTAATGATTTGACCTAAATTAAGGTTAGTAACAGCAGCTTCTTCAAGAACATTCTTAAACTTGCCTAAAGCTTGTTTAAGTTCTTTGTTTTCAGCGAAAATCTTGTTAGCTTTGCGAATGATTGATTCGTTTGTAGCTGCACCATTGTCATCACCTTCATATTCACCAGCTGTAGATACGTGATGTTGACCATAAGGATGCTTATTACCACTTGAATTTGTTCTATGGAACTTAGTTCCTACCATTCTTGCTTTAGCACCTCTTCGTGCACCCATTTCGCCAGCACTTTCTGCGATATTAGCGTTTGCATCACCGCCTTCGATTTCATCTTCCTCTTCAACGGTTTTACCTTTAGCACCTGTAAATGGCTGATTTTCACTTGCATTATTTTTCTTTCCTGACCAAGGTTTAGAATCCCCTCTATCTTTCAAGCCTTTAGAACCCCAATCGTTCTTGTCTTTGTCATCTGCGACCTTCAAGCCTTTTGTGTCTAATGGACTCTTACTCTGATAATTGTCAGTATAGCCAACATGTGAATCATATTCATCAAGAGCTATTTCATAAATTCTAGATTCATTCATATCATCTTCTTCGTTATCAAAGTCATCTTCATCTTCTAAATCTGCATCGTCATCGGCACTGAAATCATTTCCTTCTTCAAGCCCATCTTCATCACCGAAATCTTCAGTGTCATCATCAGCAAATCCTTCAGATTCACAACCTAAGTCAACAAGGTATTCTGTACCTGCTTCGTTATCTTTAATGCTAACTTTATTATCATCAGTTTTATTAACAATAACTTGGTCATCATTATTCAATAACTTGTAAACTTTTACGATTTCATCGTCTTCCGCATTTGAGAAGTCATACTCATCATCTGAAACCTTATATTTGTCAAACTCAGACCATTCATCACCGTCTTCGTTCTCACCAGATGCACTTGTTTCACCTGTTAAAGCACCTTCATCATCAACACCTTCTTCTGATTCAGCGTCATCAACTTCACCATCATTGTCAGTATCAATATCTTCAGTGGCTTCAGCATCGTCAGTAACATCGTCAGAACCTTCTGCGTCAGCTGAATCATCAGCTGTTACGTCTTCGTCTGCATCTGTTTCAGAATCTGTATCATCCACTTCTTCTACATCATAATCCTTTTCGTCATCTTCCATAAGGATTTTAGAGTATGTATCACGTACTGCTTCAGAAAGTAAATCCCTTACAGCAGCAGTGGTGTTCTCTTTCAATGTATTAGCAAGATTGTTGTAGTCTAATAAAGATTCCTTTACAACTTTGCTTCTTATTTTGTTATTTTTCTTCATTTATTTGAAAAAATAAATTTTTAAGTTATTTTAAATATAAATATATAATTAAAGTAAAAAATATTAAAAAAGAATGCCACAATACACAATAAATGGCACATTATATTAATTTTTATTCATTATTCCCTACTATTTACCATTTTTGTGAATTAAATAAGTTCTATTGCCTATTCAGCAAGTCAGCGTTATTTTGTCATTCTTTATTTATTTTATCAAAAATTGTCTAAGATATTTTCACTATAAAAACATATTTATTATATAGTAATAAATATTGCATTATGAATAAAAATGAATTAATAGAAATAAAGAAAGGTAAGACAGGTAAAGGACTTATTATAGATAATGATGGGTATATTTCTTTAAACGAAGGGAAAAACAGAACAATCAAAGAAGGAATAGAAGACGGTGGATGGCACGTTCCTTATCCATTTGTTGTAGATGCTGTATTTCAGAAATTTGATATTAAAAATGCTAACGGAAGAGTATATCCTGAAGACGTGTTGAAAAAGCAAGTAGAGATTTACCAACAAAAGATAGCAGAGCATAGGGCATATGGAGAATTAAATCACCCAGCTGAATCTACAATAGACCTTGGAAGAATATCACATAACATCACTGAGTTGCATTGGGAAGGTAGAACGCTTGTAGGTAAAATTGAACTTAATATTACACAAGGCTTTGTAAATGAAGGGATTGTTTCAACTATGGGAGATATGGCAGCTAATCTATTACTTAATGGCTATAAAATAGGTGTTTCATCAAGAGGTGTAGGTTCAGTGGAAAATAAATTAGGAACATACATGGTAGGTGATGATTTTGAACTTATATGTTGGGACATTGTTTCAGACCCTAGTACAAATAATGCTTATATATCTACTAGTGGAAGAGAAGGTTTATCAACTTGGATTGAAGGTAAAGAAATACGAATGGACGGTAAAAAAGAACTAATATCAGAAAAAGTGCAAAAAATTAAAGAAATATTAAAAGAATAGTATAAAAACTATTACCTAATAATGATATTTATTATTATAACTTATAATAGTAAATATCATTTTTTATGCCAAAAAAATTAATTTATTTGATTAATGAAAAAGATATTATGCTGTCTAAAAAAAGAAAATTTATAATATCTATAATGAAAACAATACATTAGTAAATGAAAAAATAGAACAAATAAAAAACATTCTAAAATTATAATATAAAAAAAAAAACAAGAAACTTATTTAAGTTTCTTGTTTTTTTATTTGGTCTTCATACTGACTTTCCATGTCTTCGGCAGTATATTCAAAATTTTCAGCTTGATTTGTTTTCCTATCAACAAATGACAATATTTCATCTAAATATGACACGTATTCAGAAGCTTGCCTATTGCCTTTGGATTCATAATGTGATAACATATCATATAATTCACTAATAGTTATATTATAATATTTATCATACAATATGCTACCATTAGTATGATTTAACGGATAACTTTCCTGTGATGCTGACTTAATAGTATCTAAAGAAAGTTCATTTAAACTTTTTCTAATTGACTCACTGATTAGTGAATGCAATCTTTTTTTATTTTCTTTCATGGTAAATTTAACTAGATATAATTGTCGTTGGATATCACTTAAAAATGATTCGCAATCACTTGCCATACCAACATATTTATCACCTTGGGTTTTTATTTTTTTATGGAATTTATTTGTTTCAGATATAACATCTTCAACAAACTTTTTTAAATTTGAAATTTTATAATTAATTCCTTTTAACTTATTGAAAGGCAATTTACCACTGATAGATTGTTCAACTTCAGAAACTTGGTCTTGGAATTCAGATATTCTATCTGCTATATCATCGCATAGTTTATGTTGTTCAAGGCTTGAACTATTCCAGTGCAATGATTTTATTGCAGTTTTATATCCCTCCAATTTACATATGTAATCTAATATAAATGCTTTCATTTCATTTAATTGTTTTAGAAATTATTATATAATTCATTGTCAGTAAGCATATGGTCGTCATCGTCAATATATTGGTCTGCTTCTAAATCGCTTAAATAATCCTGCATATCATCGTCATCATACTGATTCCCTATGAAATTTGCATAATCATCATATTCATCATCAGTCATACCATTGTATTCTTCATAACCACGAATGCCGTTTTCAATATCATCATTACCAGCTTCGTTTATCCTTTTCTTTCTATTATCACCAATTTCATTGACAATGTGCTTAACGCTATTTTCTATAATTCTATGTAAGTCACCTTCGGTTAATCTAATTAATTTCTTCATGATAATTTATTTTTAGTAATAAATATCTATTATTTACGTTTTGTAACCCTAAATTCATTTTCATTTAATAAATTGTATAGCATATTAACCATTGTTGGGAAATGTTCGTATAATTTTGAGTCTTTTAATGCGTATAATGAATTAGATTTTTGTCTTAAAAAAATATTAAATGATAAAAATTTTTTTTCATCAATTTTCATATTTTCAGTGTTAACATCAAAATCTAAAATAAATTTTGAAGAGTATACTTCATTTGAGATGAGTAATTTACTAACACCTTTCCTAAATTGTGCTTTTATATTATCAATGTGCGCTGTATAATCACCTTCAAATAAAGGGGAAACCCAACACTTACCTTCAATATAGATTACTTTAGGGTTATTTTTGTCCACTGAACCATATTTTACTGATATGTTGTTTGAAATATTCAATTTAAATTCTTTACTCAATCGTTCCATTATATTTTATATTATATATAAAATATAATTTTCTTTTTGAAAGTGTCAAATAAAAAAAACACTAACCATTACTGATTAGTGTTTATATATTTTTTTATTATCATTATCACTCAATACAGCACCTACTTCAAGTAATTTTGCTGTGTCTTTAATTATTGATTCTTTGCAGTATGCCATAGAAGAAATTTCTTCTTTAATAGACTGCAAGTCATGTTTTTCTTCTTCAGATGATTCATTAATCATCTTATTAATTACATCAAGACATTTTTCTTTCAAATCATTGAAAAATTTCATTTGCCTTTTTTCTGCAATTGATGAATTGGAATTAATAATATCCTGTACTAAAGATTTTTCTTCTTCAGATAGCATTGCCATTTTCTTATCAAAATCTTCAGTGATTTTTTTAATGTTCACTTTATTTTCATCAATTTCTTTTTTATTTGCAACAATATAGTTTTCAACAATTGTCCTTTGTTTTGCTAATTCAGAAAGATTATTTAAATTCTTCTTATGTGTAAGCAAATAAGTACCTGCATTGAAAAAATTTTCTTTATTTTCTGATATTAACTCATCAGGTCTAACATTATGTGATAGCATAAGTTCACCTAATTTTTTATTAGATTCTTTCAATGTTTTAGGATTAATGCTTTTTGAAGCTAAATTAAGTGATTCGTTAATATATTCTTTAGCATCTATACTACCATCATAATTCTTCATTGCTTCAAAAAACTGTAATTGAGCTTTAATGTTAGAATCTTCTTTAATAAGTTTTAAAATGTCACCAACAGCCTTTTTATTCTTAACAAATAATGTTGGCAAAACTGATTCAAACATTGACCCTAATTCAGCAGCCGTAGAATTAGCTATAGATGTTTCATAATCTGCTTCATCTTTATATTGCTTGTATGCTTCATTAGCCCTCTGTTGCATAATATCAGCTACTTCTGTATCACCTTTTTTCATAGCTGATGCCCATGCTTTCATAGCTTTTTCCCATTCTCCAAGCAATTTATTTTTATTGTCATTTTTCATTATAAAACGTTTTATTACATATAAATATTTGGTTATTAAAAAAAATATTGATATATTTGATACATGAATAAAGAAGAAATTAGACAACGTAACGAAAAGATATTTTGGGATAAAATGAAAGCATACCCGTATGATTATGATTTCAGCAAAGTTAATTACGTTAATGCAAATGAAAAAGTTGAAGTCATATGTCCAATACATGGTTCTTTTTATGCACGTCCTAAACATTTAGTTTTAGAGCATACAGGATGTCCTAAATGCAGAAATGATAAAATTAGAAACAGTAAAGATGTATTTATCAAACGTGTTAACAACACATTCAATAGCAAATACGATTTAAGTAAATTTGTATACACCAATAATAAATCTAAAAGCATAGTTATTTGTCCTGAACATGGGGAGTTTTTAACAAGTCCACATTCATTATACCAAGGTAAGGGCTGCCCTATATGTGGAAGATTAAAAAGAAACAAAGAAGAAATGATTACTGAAAAAGAATGGATAGAAAGATTTAATAAAATCCATAAAGGTAAGTATGATTATTCTTTAATGAAATATAAAGGGTATAAAGAAAAAATAGAAATAATATGCCCACAGCATGGCATTTTTTTGCAAACACCAGATAATCATTATAGGGGAAAAGGTTGTCCTGTATGTAACAGTAGCAAGATGGAATCTGAAGTTAGAGAATTTTTAACTGAAAATAACTTTAATTTCATAGAACAAAAACGTTTTAAATGGTTAGGCTTCCAATCTTTGGATTTCTTCTTACCAGAATATAACATAGCAATTGAATGCCAAGGCGCTCAACATTTTAACAGTATAGAAATATTTGAAAAAAAAATTACACTTAATGATAGAATAAAACTTGATGTTAATAAAAATAAACAATGTATTAAAAATAACATAAAAGTACTTTATGTCATAAATATGAATGATTTGAAAATAGCATTAAGTGACTTATGTTGTGGGATATATGATAATAATTTTATACTACGAGAAAATTTAAATATACTTTTAAATAAAATAAAAAAAGAAGGGGATTAATTAATCCCCTTCTTTTTTTTCGTTTAACTTATTATCAAGATTTGCTATCATCCTATTAAATTCTTCATTAATCATAAGTGATTTATCATAGATAGTAGTTCTTTCTATTCTTGCTTCATCTTTCCTCTTTTTTTCATCTTCATTAAGGTGTTTAAAATATTGTGCAAACAATAAATCAACCTTTGCTTCATTATGCTTTACAGGGGCACGATATTTCACTTTTTTAACTTCGTTAATAAGTGGCTTATATTTATTAGCACCTTCCATAGGAGGTGCAGCACCTACGTCATCAGTTCCACCACCCATATCCATAGTTGGTTCAGAGCCTTCATTACCTGCAATTTCACCTTCATCTTCAGCACCAGGTGCACCAAGTGAATCTAATTCAGAACCGAAGTCGCCACCTCCAGATGGCATACCGCCACCTCCTCCAAGGCCGCCACCCATGCCATCATCACCTTGTTGCTGTACATCATCCTGATATTCAGCACCTGGCTCGCCATACATTCTGTCAACTGTATCAAATACGCCTGTACGTTTAATGATTTGAGATGTTTTTTCAAGTTCAGCAGCAATTGCCTTTTCAAGACGAATTTCTTCAAGGTTGTCTTTAATATCTTTGTCAGACCATTTCATAATTTCTTTCAATGCCCTTGTTTGTGACATTATAGGTATGCCATTACCTGGGTCAGATATAGCGTCTCTCGCAGCACTAATCTTTTTCTGAATATTATCAATTTCAAGTTGTTCTGCCTGTGTAGATGGATTTGTCATTGACAAGCTAAAGTTTGTTAAATCATCAGTAAATCCTAGCAAATACAAATGAATCGAAGCAACTTTAGTTAATTCCATCAAAAATGCTTGCTGAATCTTATTAACAGTTCTTGTGAATCTAATATCTTCAAGTGCCAAGTTCTTACCATCCCCTTGTGCTTCTTCAAAGTTCAAAAATGTCTTAGGAATTCTTAACGCAGTGCAAACCTTATTCTGTACAAACTTGATGTCATCCATTGCAGTCAAGTTTTGCGCAGCAGACAATGTATCAATAGGTGTTGGTGCATTTTGGTCACGCACAGGGATGAAGATATCTTGGTCGCAGCAGTTTGACACAAATACACCACTTTCATTTAATGAACCATCACCTTTAAGCGAACGAATTGCAAAATTATGCCTATCCTCTTCGCCATTTTGCCCAACAACAGTCATACAATATACGTCATCACCTTCTATTGTCTCAATTTTAACTATTTTGTGATTCTTTAGCATAGATTTAACGTATTCAGTAATGGTACAGAAGCCACGTTCCCTAATTCTATTTTCTAATACTTCTCTAGATATGAAATGATTGTTTTCTAATCTTTTGTTGTCATTTATTTCTATCAAATGGTCAATCAAATTATTATTAATGTACTCAAGCATTGTTTTACGGCTATCAATCTTTTTGCGAAGTATATTATCCCTTAATGAGTCCCAAATAAAATCATCGAAATGAATATTCATCTTTTGAACCCTATTTGTTCTTCCATTGCCTTCCCAACTTTTAGCTGTAGCAACCTTACGTATTTCATCGTGTTGTTTATGTAATTCAGACTCATTATAAACCTTAAATTCTTCTCTATACCCAAACTTTATACCTTGTTTTCTTCTACACTCTATAGCTTTTTCAGACTTGTTAAACCCAATTATATGTTTTTTAGAAATTTCTTTAACGAAATCAAATTCACCGCTTTCATACTTTGACTTTATTGCTTTTGATATTTTATCCTTAGTCTCTTCAGTTATAATTCTGCCACGACAAGCCATTGACAAATTTTCTATATGACGTTTTCTCTTTATTGGGTCTTTCCAATTGTTTCTTGCCAAGTCGCCATGCATCTTATGATGTTCATGATAATCCATCCATATCAAATTGCATGGTGAATTATTATACTTATTAAAATCCTTATGATGAACTGTATTATATAAGTCATTTTCCTTTTCTACTGTCTCAGCAATAATTCTATGGGTAAACTCATACTTACCGCTATTCGGATTAAATACTTTCTCATATCTATCAAAAAGTTTCTTGCTATCTTTGTCAACCTTACGATAAAAAGGCATTACTGACTCCCCAACTGATACTTCATCAGCACGTTTCTTTGTTCCATCCCTCATGATTAACTCATGTTCTGCTGCCAAATCAAAATGAGACCCATCATCTAATGTTATTCTAATGAGTTTTTCAGCAGTGTAATTCTTTCCACACCACACTACTTTCCCTGGGACTATTTTTAATGTTTTGTCTTGTATTGAATATACATAATTTTCCTTTCCCTCATTGAATTCCTTAGACAATTGCTCTATTGTAATTGTTCTACCATCCAACAATGGAATTGGCGTGTCCTTATGCACAGGTAGGATATTTTTCCTTAAATCTATTTGTCCTGTCATTGGGTCAATAATAGGTGTACGTTTGAAATTATTAGCAATATTTTCAACATATGCCTGTACGTCAGCATCATCAATAGCACCTACATAAATCTTATATACACGTCTTTCAATAGAACGTTCCAAACGATATATAAGCATCATATCCTCCATTAAGGAAAGCATTCTCCAGTGTCTTCTAGCAGAATTAAGAAAACTGGACCCATAGGGCAAATAAATTGAATTTGTCATCAATCTAAAGTGTGCTATTTGCCAATTTCTAAATGGTACTTGTGAATTACTTTCGTCAAGCCAAACGAATTTTGTGGAAGTGTCAATCTTGCTTGAATCTGATTGCGTAGATACTGCCATAGATACACCTGTTCCATAAGGATTCATAACTCCATTTTCAATACGTTCAACGTTAAACACTGGTAATTGTTTCCAACCCTTAACACCAAGCTTATTGTCAATATCAAGCAGCATAAACTGATTGCCATATTTACACATAGCCCTAATAACCATAGGTGCAGTTACCTGTAAATTTAACCTATTCACAAACAAATCTTCAAGAATTGATTTGATTCTGTCAGATTTAGATGATACAGTTACAATTTGACCTTTAGCATCTAAACATGTAGATTCTTCAGACACAATATCTAATGCAGCGCCAATTTCAGGGAAGGAGTCCATAAGGTCGCAATCACGATACATTAGTTTTACATTATTGAGTCCTGAATATGCTGTTACTGACAGGTCTACATTAGCCTTAATCCATCTTTCTTTAAGATAATTATTTTGCTGTAATTCAAGTTTCTTTTCTTCATAATCAGCCTTATTGGTAGTTCTATATAGAATTCCTTTATCAGCAGTTGACATATCATATGAGTTAATATGCGGTGCAGATGCTTCAGCATTCCAATTACCACTAAAAGCTTTATCAAGATTTTGGAATATAGTATGATTTCTTGCCATTTTTTAATATTAATAATTAAATTATATGAATATTTTCATTTAAATAAATATCTTTATTATGTATTTTAATATATTTTATATATATTTACACTATGACTAAAAGATTAACAACTGAAGAGTTTATAGAAAGGTCTAATATAATTCATTCGAACAAGTATAACTACTCAAAAACTAATTATATCAATGCAAGGACTAAGGTATGCATAATATGTCCAGAACACGGAGAATTTTATGTTTTACCGAATTCTCATTTACAGGGCTATGGGTGCAAGAAATGCGCAGATGCTTTAAAAAGTTCTTCAACTGAAGAATTTATTAAAAAGGCTAAAGAAAAACATGGCGATGCATATGATTATGATAAAGTCAATTATGTAAATGCAAGGGCTAAAGTAATTATAACTTGCAAAAAATGCGGCAATAGCTTTTTGCAAAAGCCGAATTCACACCTTAATGGATGTGGGTGTCCGTATTGTAATGGTACAAAGCATGGTGAATTCTACCAACTTCCATCAGAGCATCTTAGAGGGCACGGATGCCCTTTATGCAATGAGAGTACGCTTGAAAGAGAAATTAAAGATAAACTACAGGATTTATCAATAGAGTATGTATATCAAAAAAAGTTTGATTGGTTAAAACCTCAATCGTTAGATTTTTATTTACCAAAATATAATATAGCTATAGAATGCCAAGGAGAGCAGCACTTTAAATCTGTTGACCACTTTGGTGGCGTAGAAGGATTTGTTAAGCGTTTAAAGTTAGATGAATTAAAGCAAAAAAAATGTCTTGAAAATGGAGTTAGGCTGCTGTACTATACAAGCCCAAAATACAAATTATTTAAGTTTTTATATAATTCCAAAAATACTATATTAGATATAAATGACTTATTGAATTATATTAATCCATAAAAAAAATAAGGTGATGATATATATCATCACCGCCTTATTCATTACTTATATCCTGCGAACAGCCATAAATAGCTTCCCATGTTATTCAAGCCGTTATTAGTTCTTCTTATAGTTCTTTCATTGTAAAATGGCAAGCCATTGTTAGGTGTAATAGGTTTTCCTTCTGAAACCATTGGTTTATTCATATTCATAGTCCCACCCATCATATAAGCATTAAGAATAGATTGGTCTTTATGCTTAGCTTCTTCAAGTCTATTGTAAGTATACTTCATGACAAATAAAGCCATTGCTAAAGAACAAATAGTATCATCATGTGCCCCATCTTGGTGATTCATTCTACCTGTTTCACCTTCAAAAATCCATGTATCCAATTCATTAGTAACCCTATTAGAACGTATTTTAAACTCATTTGAACGTACCATACCTGCAAAACTTGCAAGTACAGGATATCTGTTTCCTTGGAAATGGAATCCAGGTAATCTATCAGAAAAATTCATTGGCTTATTTGATTGATTTTGTATAGTATAAGTTTTCTGATTAGCATCTTCATAATAAAAGTTCTTATATCCTAACTGAATCATCGTAAGAATTAATGCATCACCTTGTCCACCTGTACAATCGACCACAACATAGGCTTCATTATAAAGTTTAGCATATTGATAAACCATGCCACCAATATCATCACCTAATTTTTTGCCTACATATTCACCAACTTGTTCTATGATTGGCATACCATTTTCGTCCCTACCATCCATATCAATTATTTCTATAGCAGTCCTATCGGCTGACACGCCCCTGGAGGGGTCACAATTATGCGTTACAAAACGATTGGTGCAATAAGTGTGTGAAGCATTTTCTGTTTCAAAATTATAAACGAATCCATCATAATACCATACTTCAATTTCAGAAATTCTAAAGTAAATAGTTGAAAGGTCTTCACTAAATAATGAATAAGCAATTGTCCTTCTATTGTTTATTTCTATTGAATTTTCAATACCTAATAAGTCTAAAAACTTTTTACTATCATAAAGACCAATTTCAAGATAAAATTTATCATGGAGCATACATTTTCTGCCACAAATTTCCCCTTCAAATTCCCCATTATGCTTTTTTATTGAAGAAAAAATCCCAAGTGACAATAGTAATGTTTGTACATCTTGTAGTAATTGATGCGAAGCACTTGTAAACGAAACTTTTTCATTTTTTCCATAAGCGCAGCCATCGCCTTGAAAATATCCTCTGATTAATTCTATTTTATATTCTTTAGGCAAATATTTAATCCATTCTTTAATAAATTTAAAACGTGCCCCTTTACCAAAATTATCAGTTAAAAATTCACCAATAGATTTAGAACCAAAAATAACTTCAGTTGAATTATATTTTTCTCTATCTAAAATAGTTGCATCACGATTTAATTTTGTTTTTGCAAACTCTTTTATCTTTAAATGGTATTCTTTTTCATTAATATTGTGTGCAGTCATAACAGTATTATGCCCAGATTTATCCACAACAACTGAACCTTCAGCCAACCACATTCCACAATACCACCAAAAATCTTTTTCTAAAAGTGGGTTATCAAACAATTTATTGCCTTTGCCTTTTGGTTCATAGCCTTCCCATTTGCTTAATATTTCATCATCACTCAAAATGTTATTAGCATAAATGTTTGGCATTTGCACCCAATCGCCTTTAGAAAGGTTTTCAGCATTTACAAAGTCGAATTTAAAATCCCAATATCTTTTATTATCACTATTTTTTTTGAAACTACGTTTTAATTTAGTGTTGCAAGAAGCATATATAGGATGATTCCAAGTGAAATTATATTTTTCACAATCCCCATATAGTTTAATTGAAATCATTTTTTCGTTTGATACTTCTCTCTTGTAAAACGTTTTAATCTTAGATTTTTCACCCTCTTTAGTAATAAGTAAATCATTTTCATTTACATCTTCAACTTTTTTAATACCATCTTTAGTTAAAACTTTATCACCTGTAGGTAAACAGCCAATTATATACCTATGCCCATCAATAGGCTTTTTCCAAAACCAAGTATCTTCATTCATAGGGTCTTTAAAATCTTCCAACGGTTCACGAACATTAAGATTGTTTTGCTGTTCGATAAATTCAGGTGCAACAACGTTATTGGCAGAACCTTGGAATGACACATCCAACTCCTGAGCAATTTTCATTGAATCGTTGTTAAATGATTTACACATTTCTTCATACCAAGGTGAACGTGGCGTCCAACCTTTTTGAATCATTTCTTCCCAATGTTCTTCATCATATTTTACAGAGCCTTCTTCATCAACTAAATCTTCAACAAACCACTTTAATTCACCTGTTTCTTCGTTTTTCTTAAACCACTTAAGATTTTTGTTATAACGAGGGTCTTGATACCATCTAAACTGTACGGCAGTAAAGTTGTTTTCGTGAGCTAAAGCTTGCTTATATGTGTTGTAATAAAGTTCATCATGACCATTAGGTGTTGATACCATTACAGTCTTTGAATTAGGGTTAGATGCCATACACGCAGCACAAGTAGCATATACAGCTTTACCATTTTCAATAAACCCTGCCTCATCAAGTATCAATATAGATACGGCAGAAATACCACGGGCTGCATTTTCACCTGAAGAACGAGCAATTATATGACACCCATTAAATAATTCAAGTTCTGATTTACTATCTTTAACAAATATAGATTTTGTGTTTTTATCAGATTTAGGGTCAGGTGAATAATAATCATCACCCCAATACCAACGAGGAACTTGTGTTAAAAAGTCCCTCATTTTAGTAATTAACTGATTGGCAAGGTCAAGTTTGTTACCAACGCAAAGAATTGTTTCAGGAGCATCTTCTGAAGCAAAAACACACTGAGCTGTAGCCCACGCACTGGTAAGCGTTGTTATACCACACTGACGTGGTTTAATAGAAACAATATTTCTTACCTTTGCCAATGTTTGTAAGAACACTTTCTGCCTTGGAAAACAATGAAATTGCGTTTTCTTTCCTTTAGTGGCATTGAAAGTGCTCAAATATTTTTCAATGAAATAAATTCTTGATTTATCTTGAAATGACTTTATATATTCAGCAGCCATTTCATTAGGGTCAATTATCATGTTTTCATAATTTCTTCTAACAATTTATTTTTATCATCAATGACATCATATGAATACTTTTTATCTGAATAATATAATAATTTTACACCATTTTGTTTACATAACTTTTTCTTATTTTCATCAAGTTCTTTCCTATGTATAAAATCATCTATCCCACCAAAAAAATCTATAGGGTAATAATGCTGTTTGCCTTGACATTCTATAGCAATGTTGTAATCGCTCAAATAAAAATCAATCCTTTGTAAACCCATCCAGCTAAACCTCTTTTGTTCTTCAAAAGAGATTTTTGATTCTGTTAATAAAGTTCTTATCTCATTTTCTAAAGAAGAAGAATTACATTTAGGACACCCTTGCCCTCTCACATGGTTATCCGCTATTTGCTCGAATTCACCATGTATAGGGCATTTTATTTTTATAACAGATTTTTCGTTTCTATATACTACATTAGAATAATCATATTTATCACCATGCTTTTCTTTGGCATCACTGATGAACTGTTTCAAAGGTTTTACTCTTTTTTTAGCTCTGCTTTCCAAGCCACATTTTTGGCATCCATTACCAGATAAATGATAATGTGGTATTTGCTCAAAATCGCCATGTATTTTACAAGTTATTGTGACAGGTGTTAAAGCATCCACATATTTAGTTTTTTCGTATGAATATTTATCACCATGCACTTCTTTGGCTCTTTTTATAAATTCTTCAGTTGTTAATGTTTTATTCACTGAATTTTTTTCTGATGAGCATTTTGGACATCCTTGTCCACAAAGATGTTTGTTTACGGTTTTATAAAATACGCCATGTTTCTTGCAAATAATTGGCATTTTCGTTGCATTACCTGTATATTCTACGTCATTTTTAATGAATAAAGAATAATCATAAACATTATTAAAAATAATATTAGCTTTTTTTACTATATCGTCTTTTGTTAATTTTTTCATTATGACAAATTTACATATTTTAACAAATATATATAAAAAAATATTTTTTTAAAAAGTATGCCATTGATTATTATTCATCTTTTTCTTAACATAGTCGGATTTTGCGTGAGTGTAATTATTTAATCTATCTTTATATTGAAAATAATTATTTTCAACCCATTCAACAACAGCTTTCAATGATTCATTTGAGTAATAAATCTGTTGTGACCTGTCATCCATTACATACCAACAATCTTCGGCACTACCTCTTGTGTCATAATAATCATCCTCATAGTCCATATTAATATCATAACTTATATCGCCATAATAAATTGGGACAATATCACGTGCCGATGGTCCCCAGAACATTACTTGGTATTGGTTGTCACCACCATGGTATGCTTCTACACCATTTGCTTTAAACATAACAGCTCCCCAATTATCCGTATTATCACCGCAATAATACCTTGCATATTCTTCGTTAGCATTATCAGCAGTAAATGCAAAATTATACCCTTCCTCTCTTTTAAATGAACCATGCGTTATTCCTAAATCAGTATAATCTGATGTTCCTTTAGCAAAGCCGTTTAATGCAATATCAGCTGGCACAGGTGTAAAATGAATGAGCCATTCTTTATTAATGTCTATATTTCTATTGTAATCTAACAATGTATTTGTTACATTTCTTTCTATCGCTAACCTATTACATTTTTCGATAAAAGCTTTTAACACTTCTGGGTATTTTTTAAGAATTCCAATAGTCTCTTCAAAGTCTAAGCTGCCACTGTTTAATTTTTCACGGTCTTTAACATCAACAGCATACTTAAAGTAATTATCAACAAACATGCCAGCGTTGTTATAGAAGCCTTTCACATTTTCCATTCCATCATCATTCGTCAAATGATTTTTTAAAGGTGATAAATGATAAGAATCATTATATTCGTTTTCTTGATTTTCTTCGATGTTGCCTTCTTCTGAAATAGTGTAACTATCTAATTCATCAGCAGTCATATACCCATCACTGATTAGAGAATTATCAACATTTTTTTGTGATATACTATCTAAGAATTCTTGATATTGCATATCATGTTCTATATTTTCCGTAGAACTTAATAAATATTCTTTCCCTTTTCTTGTATTAGCTAATATGTTTTTTGTTATATCGAAGAATGTATCTTTTTCTTCAGAGCAATATTGTGCAAAGAAATAAGGAATCATATTTGATAGAATATGATATTTGCCAAACATTTTATTCCACAATGGAACACCCAATCTTATATCCCAAGGTTCAGCCATTGTAAAATCTGAACGTTTAATAATTGCTTGCGCTTTATGATTATCTTCAGGTAAGCCATGTGAAGAAAATAATTCCATAAATCCACGTATTGTCTCCTTTAAAAGATAAGGGAATATTATACCCTGTGATTTGATAACAGTTTTATTATCCCCATGTCCTAAATGCACTTCTACATATGATACTAATGTTGGATTTTTTTTATCTATTTTTTCTTCCTTTGTGAAAATTAAATAATCATTCAGCGTATTAATCTTTGCATACAAATCAAGTAAATTTTCCAATCCGTGGCTTATAAAAAAATCAGCGTAGTTCTCATCGTTTTCGGATTCTATAACAGAATAACCTTGTATCAATGAATTAATAAACCTTCTTTGTTTTACAATATCATTAACTTGCGAAATTTCATCTACATCGTTAAATGTATATTCATCATTATCGCTGCCATCTTCAGGAATTACCCTTATTGATTTTTGTGGGGCTACGTTATCAGTTAACTCACAAGTTAAATTAATTGTTTCCTGAGGTACAGCAAATAATTTGTTAATAACATTTTCAACTAACTTATTTAAATGAGGTCTAATACCTCTTTCAATTGACATTGCTTTTGTTGTCAATTTATATAACAAATTTTCGGCTTCAATATCATCTAAAGGTAATTCATATTCTTTCATATTCTCAATTAATTCAGAATATCTTTGTTTAAGAAGCTTATAATCAAAATCATAATCTGATGAAGGCGGGAAGCATGGACTTTCACCTAAAGAAGTATTATGAGTTTTAACTGACTGATATACATAATCAGGTAACTTTTCATCCATAAAATTCTTTAGTGATGTTAATTTTTCTTCAGATATTATAATTTTTTTCATATTATAATTTTTTTAAAAAGTTATCTAATTCTTTTTTAGTAAAATTAATTGATTCCCCTAAATTAGTTGACGCACCTTTCATATGTATTTTACCTATTGCAGTGCCATTGTTTACAGCAGCAGCCAATTGTGGGTCAGATTTAATTGCACTGTCTATTGTTTTAGACGCATCTGAAGTACCGTTAACATTAAAATTAGCAATTGTTGGTGTAACTGATTTATTTTTATCAGCATAGTTTGATAAATTAACATTAAATGTATTTGCTTCAGGATTATCAGCCTTAGCAGTATTTAAATCACTTGAAATATTAGAACTACCTGTTGCTGAAGGCGTTACATTAGCTTCTTTATTTATATTTGTACCGTTATTTAAAGAATCTGAATTAAACGTTAATTCATTTTCTATAAGTTTAAGTTGTCTTTTTTCAAAAATTATTTTTTTCATATATGAAACTTTTTAATATAAATATTCTATATAAAGCAAAAAGGGAAGTCTGTTAGACTTCCCTTATATTTACCTTCCTGCTACAAAAGGATTATTTCTTTTTACCCTTTTATTAGTAATTTTTTTTTCATCACGTTTAGTGCCTTTAATACCTTCTCTATCATTCATATCCAAATCACCAATAATACCGTTAACAATTTCATTAACTAACTTATTATGATATTTCCTTGATTCCATAGGCATTTCTGGCATAGGTTCTTGACTATCTTCTTCGTTACCGTCATTTCCGCTATCATTTTTGGATTGACTTTTTGCGTATTTTAGAATTGCATTTTTAGTTTCAATACTTGCACTATTGAAAATATCATCCAATTCTTGTTGGTCAGAATCTTGTGATTGATTATCAGCACCATCACCCATAGGGTCACTATCATTCATAGGGTCATTGCCACCTGCAGGTTCATTACCTGCCATAGGGTCAGCACCACCCATAGGGTCATTTCCCATCATAGGGTCAGCACCACCCATAGGGTCTGGTGCTGTATACTGTTTTGGTACTTTAATTACATACTTTTCAGTTATCGTATGAATTTTTTTCCCAAATGCCTTTTAATAGATTCTGCAATAGTATTTTCTATTTCTTCTGGGTCAACTACGAATGGAGCACTGCTGCCAATTTTTTCACCATATGGATTTTCGTTATATACACTTTCATCGTTCATATCGTAGTATCCAGGGAATTCTTGCTTTGCAGTCTTAGGCAATTCCATTACTTTCTTCTGATAAGCTGGATGTTTACCAAAGTCGTTCAATTTATTCATATTACCACTTGGAACTCTACCTGCATCAGAAAAAGCTTTCATTTTTTCATCTTCGTTAAGCCTACGAGCACGATTACGTCTTGATTCATTAACCATCATTCTTCTGAATGCACGTGACTCATATACTTGCACACCTCTACGGTTACGAGATTCCATAGGCATTTCATCATCATCGAAGTCATCATCTTCGTCTCCATAAAGGTCATCATCCTCATAATCACTACTATCAACTGTTGGCTCATCACCACCTACAGCTGCTAATATTGAATCAAGCTTATCGGACAAATCAGCAATTTGGTCTTGTAAATCGTGAATATCAGGGTCAGTTTCGTCTTCTTCAGCACCAAAATCATCATCTTCAGCACCCAAACTATCTTCGTCTTCAAAGTCATCTTCAGCACCGAACCCATCTTCATCATCAGCCAAGGCACTATCATCTTCTACGTCAGCTTCTCCATCAATGTCATCAATGTCTTCAGTAATATCTTTGCCTTTAGCATCATCAAAAGGAGCTGAGTCGCCAATTTCAGTGCCGTGCGATTTATCCAAATATTCGTCAGCAATGTTACCAGAAGCATCTTTACCTGTTGAATGCCATGCCAATGGTTCGGCAGCTTCATTCATGTCTTTCATATCAGAATCTTTTACAGCTTTAAAATCTTTAACTGCATTTTTTGCATCACCTGTCTGAGGTGCTTTCTGTTTGCCAATATTGTTTTTACCTTGTGCTTTCACATCAGCTTCACAGCCTTCGCAAGAGCAAGCTTCTTCAGCGATTGGTTTTAAGTTCTGCTCTTTCTTTTCATTGATGCGAGAAGCATTCATCATAATCTGACGTTCACGTGAGATTTCCTTTCTCAACCTTTCAGTTGATTCTACAGTCAATTCTTCTTGTCTATCAGGATTCCAAGATTCAACCATAATTTTCTTTTCAGGAGCATTGGCTTCATTGATACTCATCATTTTTAAATCAAACTGCTTCTGAGCTTCAGCAAAACTTTTGTACTCATTGTCTTTCCTGTTTCTGAATCCACCGATATATTCGAAATTTTCAGCTAATTGTCCTTTTTTGTTTGGTGAAGTCTTAATATAGTATTTAGCACCTTCACGTACAATACCGTATAATTTACCATCAGCGCCAACCTTCTGATATTCGACACCAGTGTAAGCAACATTCTTGCCTTCGTTAATGCCAAATTTCATAAGGCTTTTCATTCTTGAAAGCTGACTATTTACGTCCTTGCTATTGTTCATAATTTTAAATTATTAATATATATTAATTTTTTATTTTTTTATATAAATATCTTTCTCATCTAAAAAGTAGTAATTTTTTATTCAATATCATCAGAAGTACCTTCAATATTATCATGCCCTCTTGTGTCATATTCAATATTTTGTACTACATACGTAAAAGAACTTAATGGTCTTATATATATTGCGCCTATAGGCTTCAATTTATTAGGGTCATATTGTATACAATATGCATATTCAACACCCAAATACACAGATAAATCTTTATCATATAAAACTTTGTAAAGTTTACCGTTCTCCATGCTTTGCATTATTTCGCCTGTTTGTATAATATAATTCCTAAGTATATCTTTTTGGTGCTTCCATTTTTTAATATATGGGTTATGCTCAGAATTGCCATCAGCAACTACTTCCTCAAATACATATCCTTTATTTTCATAGACATTTCTACCCATTGGCTTAATTCCTTTATCATAGAATCTATCTATCTCGCCAATCACATATCTCCAATCAGGACATACATATTTGGCGCCAGCATCGCCTACCTTTTCATTGTATACATCCATATATAATTCTTCATCAGAATAAGATGCTATAACTTTTCTAAGAACTTCTTTTTGCTCATAAGTTGGCTCTCTGCCAATGTCTATAGAATTAGGCATTATTCTAATGTTACCAAGTTTAATAAATTGGAATTTATCATCAATACCATTTATTCGTGTTACTTCGTTGTGTTCACCTTCGGTATATATAATGTTACCATCAGATAAAATAAAGCCCCTACAGCCTTTAAAATAACCACCGTGCCTAAATAATTGTAACGCACGATAATTTAATTCATATGGATTGTTAATATCTATAGGGCTATCTTCATACATTTCGCAAGTTTCAAATCTTCCTGTGTATGAGAAGAAGTCGTATTTATCTATTTCGCCTTTTTGTATGAAAGTGTTAAGCATTTTTTCAGCCCAATCTTCGCCAAAAATATCTACCAAATCATCCCAATAAACACTATCGCCACCACAATAATGATAATCTTCATTATCATAATATGTTAATTCAAAAGTAGGGAATTCGTTTTTAACATACGCAGCTAAAACTTCATTGCTATTTTCAAGTCCATTTTCTTCAAGATATTCTTTATAATCATCTTGGTCAATTGATAATTCCCATTCTACTTCACCTACTTCTGATAAATCTACTGAAGCAGATTCATTTATTATTCTACTTTCAGTGATAGAATTAAGCTTATCATACAATTTACTTGAAATATCCCATAGCTTATCAAGATATTCAGTTCTCCTTAATACCTTATATATAATATTATACGGGTCAGTTTCACCTCCACGCTTTAAGCCTAATTTACGCATTGATTTAATCTTATTCAACAATTTGTGTGCCTTCTTACCAATTTTTCTTAGTTGTGCATCATCATTTGTAGAATTCATTAAATCAATATAATCATCAATTTTAGTCATTATTTTTGATGATTTAAGTTTAATTTCTTTACTGTCAGGCGCAATGGAATGTATATCATTCGGGTTAGGTTTTTTTATCCAATTATTGTCTTCCAAATCATACAACCCACCAGATTCAGTTTCAGCATTTATATCTTCTACGTATACTTCAACATTGAAACCATAAATTTTTAACCCTTCATGTTCATTATTCCATTCATTCTTTTTTGAATTGAAATATTCTTGAACAAAATTTGTCCTTTCATCAACTTCAGAAAAATCTACAATTATGTGCAAATCAATGTCTGAAAATTTAGACCAATTGTAATTACAAATTGAACCTGTTAAAATAATACCTTTTCTTTTAACCCAATTAACGTTAACAGTTTCCCAAAAATCATCAGCAATATCTAATAGTTTTAGCCTTACTTTAGAATTTAATTTATCACCTTTCCAAATTTTAGGTGCTAAAGTATCTTCTTTTTTAAAGGAGTCAAGGCTTACTTCATCAGCCTTTACTTCCGATTCTTGATTTTCTTCAATATTTTGTTCTACATGAAAATATTCATTGCTACCACCATCACCTTCAGCACCTATATATCCATCAGGTTTAGATTCTTTTAGTTGGTAATATTTACTGTTAAAATATTCTTGAGGCGTATAAAATTCCTTCCCATGCATTCCGTCTATACAAATACTTTTAATAGCATTAGGGTGAATAATCCCACGATACCCTATTTTTGTATATTTAGCAGGGTTTTCTTTTTTATCAATAGCATCTGCTTTATGGTAATCAGTATAGTCTATACCATTTTTTTCCATTTGGTTGTTATACACATTATCAAATCTTTCATTTGCATAAGAATTATATGTATCATAGTCAAACACAAATTTATTTTCATCAAGTTTATCACCATCAAATTCTATAACACAAGGATAAAATTTTTTTTCATTAATTGGCATATCACCAGAAACAATAGAAGCATATTCCATTGCAATATCAAAGCTTGATGTTATGAACACAGTATCATTATGCTTAATATCCCATCTACTTTTTTCAGGGTTACTTCTTAATCCTTTTTTAAGTATTCCTTCTGCAAATTTTAAAGTAGTACCATGATAAAAAGATTTTGGTTTTTCTATATTTCTATTTATTTGTGAAGTTTTTATTTTTTTAGACCCATAATAAACATTTACGTAATCTAAACTAAACATTTTACTTAATGAATAGAGTTCAGTAGAGTTTAAAACATTATATGTGCTATTAGGCGTGATTTCTAAAGTATTACCATAGAAACAGCCTGTTACAAGTCTTGGGAAATTAGAGCCTAATATTTTTGTATAATTTTCAATATCATGATTTTCAATTGCTACATCTAAATCATTTAAATAATCCTTTAATTCGCTCTTATGACTATTTAACATGCTTTTTAATGATAATGGGTTATCATCTGTGTATATAGCAATATCACCTTTATATAAAGCAAAATAAAACACATCATTATTTGAACCCATGTCTGACTCTGGATTCAAATTAAGCTCGTTTATTATACTTTCTCTTAAATTTAAAAGTTTATGTTCATTTAATATTATTTTTTTCATTAAAAAAATATTTTAGTTTTGTGTTTTTCTATCGTTTACAGTTTCATCATCATTAATCATTTTAACATTTTGGTTTTTATTGAAATTACATAAAGGGGCTACTAATTCTGCTTCTTTTACGCCTTCTTCGGAAGCAAATGATTCAGCTTCAGTGTATTTAATTCCATCTTTATTCTTTATGCCATCATAACTGGTATTACATTGTACTGCCAATGGAACAAACTGTTCTGACAAATCATAACCATAAGAATCATATCCTTTATCTATCATATAATCGTTTTTTTCTTTTTAATTAGTTATTTATTAATAAATATTATAGATGATGAAAAAGACTATTATTATATCTGAAAGTACATTTAACAATATATTTACCAATTTAGTTTTGGAAGATAAAACAATGGATGACGCAGTTAGGCGATTAGCACTCTATCAAAAATTAGGTAATGACTATTTTAAAAACCCATCAATAAGTGATGAGACTATGAGTAATGATAAAATTACTTATGATTTGGCTTTAAAAAATCAAATGAATGAAATCGTTGATGCTATATATGATACTTACGAAAAAATTTCGCATAATATGCATGCATTCTATAATTCAGCAACAAATGAACCACCTGCAACAAAAGAAAAGACTAACATAGGTAAATTTGGTATGCACCCTTCTACATTTTATTTGGAACCAGATTATGATAAGCAGCATTTATCACCATCAGATAGAAAAACATTTATGCAAAAATGCAGATGCTATTATATGCTTATTATGGAAATATATAATAGCGGTGTACCAGTTTGGGCTAATTTGTTTTTTAACCCAAAATATGATGTGGCAAAGAAAACTTTCTTAAAATGTAATCAAATATCAAGTGGTACATTAGAGCGAATAAGTGTTGGTGTGGCTGATAGTAATGGCAACTATCCAGAAGGTACTATAAATTGGATAAGGAAAAAACGCAGTGTTAATAATAGAACTGGTAATGAAACTAAATATTTAACAAACGACTTTCAACCAGCTACGTTTGGGCAAAAGGAACAATACTTAAAATTTGTGCCAACAAAGGAAAAAAGTGCTATTATGCAATGGTATATTAAAGCAAAAAACGACCCGTCTATGTATGAAAAATATATAATGCAAAGCAAACCTACAAATCCAGAAGCATCTAAAAGTGTTAGAGGTAAAAGAATATTCGGCCTTAAAAGATAAGAAAAAAATAAAAGCGAAGCCTTATTCAAGCTTCGCTTTTATTTTACCCAACACTTAAAGGTGCTTTTATTGTACTATCACTTTTATAATTTTCTATTATAAAGTCTTCATATTTGAAGTCATCTATATCATCAATTTTTCTTCCAAATTTTAAAGTAGGTAATGTATCAAACCCTTTCCTTGTTAATTGTTCATCAACAGCTTTCATTTGGTTACAGTAAATATGAGTATCACCTAAATCGGCAATCAATTCATCTGGTACCATTCCAACAACTTCTGCAATCATATATGTTAACGCTGCATAACTTGCTATGTTAAATGGCAAACCTAAAAAGCTATCTACGCTTCTTTGCGTCCATTTACAACTTAGCCCATATTTGCCATCATTTAATTCACGCACATAGAATTGAAACATTACATGACAAGGAGGTAATGCCATTTCATCTAAATCCGATGGGTTAAATGCAACACAAAGTAATCTTCTATCATTAGGATTTGTTTTTAATGTGTCAATTATTTTTTTTATTTGGTCAACGCCACTATTTCCAAATCTTCTCCATTGTTTACCATATACAGGGCCTAAATCACCATAAATATATCGCATTCTATATCCATCGGGACTATATAGTAAATCTTCAAATCCTTCTTCGGAAACTTTTTTAATAAATTCATCTTTATTTAGTGCGACTTTAACGTCATTATCTAACGCATTTGTAAGCGAATTGTGTTTTTTTATCAATGACTTATAATGCCTATAAGCATCATCATCCCATATATGTACGTTTTTATCTGTTAAAGCCTTTATGTTAGTAGAACCGCTTATAAACCATAATAATTCTTCTATAACCCCTCTGTAAAAGACTTTTTTGGTTGTTAGTAATGGAAAGCCTTCTTTTAAATTAAATCGCATTGTACGTGAAAATACTGATAGTACATCACCACTTCTTGTTGATTTTAAAGCTCCATTATTTTTAATGTCAGTAAGTAAATTTAAATATTGCTTATCTACGTTGTTCATAATCATTTTTTAATAAGTTACTTATTTTCTTTTTCGTCAATAACTTGTGACACAAACGACATAATCATAGGGTTATTTAAAATAAATTCACCTTTATTTTTTAGGCAATGTTTATGGCAATGTTTACTTACTTCACCATCTATTTCATCTATCCATTCTGGCCAATTATTATCTATTTTTTGAATTAGCCCACTTGGGGAATGTCTACTAACATAATTTTCTAAAAACTCATTCCTACGCTCTTTAGATGGGTAAAATAAATCATAATCAATTCCTTCAATTTCTAATGCATCACGTACTTCTTTGTGCGATGATACAAAAATTATATCATTATCTGCTATATTATCTTTTATATGCTTGATATAATTTGAAGGAAATTCATCTTTATTAAATTTACTAGAGTCACTATCTAATATTTTAATTTTGTCCTTTAAAGCATTAAAAGCATAACTTTTTCCCATACCAGGGAAAGCACTAATTATAATTGCACTCATATTTTTTTATTTAAAATCAATATAAAATAAAATACCTGTTGGTTTATCCATTTCTATAGAATTAACGTCTTTATTTCCAATCACCATTGGACGAATTCGATGAAATACTATATCAACTAAGGCTTTGCCAACATATGTATTACTTATGTTAATATCAATGTTTTCATTTCTCATAGTGATAAGGTCTGCTATTAGGAATAACATCAGACTTTTGCGTAATTTTCCAAGTCCATTGATTAGATGATAAAGAATTTACTATTTCTCTGTCTATTTCTTCTATAAGTTGCGGAGTTAGCAAGTCATTAATAATTCGCATTGCAGCATCATTATAAAAGCAATCCACCCATGATATATCTGACTTATAGGTTTTTGAATTTTCTATTAAATAATTGTCAAATTTTTCCATAATTTTAAATTAAACTTTTATTTTGACGTTGAAGCCTACGGCACTAAGAATATCTTTAACTATATCTTCATACGAAGATTCATCTGCATTTTTTATACTATATAATTCATTATTTTTATTGTCAAGGATTCTAAAGCTACTACTATCAAATGATTCTATTTGAAGTCCATTACCTGTTCTAAATTCATACTCTTCGTTAATTAAATTTAAATCTGCATTGGGTAATTTTGTAAATTGATAACCTTTTGATTTAATAAATTTGTTTAGTGCTTTACCCTGTGAATCATCTTCTCTAAACAATAAATAATCTCTAACGTCAACATCATCGTATTGATATTGTGTACCGTTAGAAAACACTACTTTTAATGTCTTAGGCTTATTATCGTTATCAATGCATTCTGAATATTTTATATTACTGCTTTGATACCATACTTTATCAACATCATCTGCATAATAATTAAATAATTTACTCATAAACTTCTTTTTTTTTTAAAAAAAACTAAGCAATAGGCTTCATAGTTCCATTGCGTATATTACAAATATATTAAAAATAATTAATAAAACAAAAAAAATAATATATATTTTATTTTTAATAATATATATAATATTTTATTTGACTCTTTAAAATATTATTATATATTTTATATAAAAATAGAGAAAATATGAGTGAAAGCAAAAACGATATTTATTCTTATGAGCTACAGGGTGTCTTGACTTATATGGTTGATATCCTTGTAAATGAATTCCCAACTGAAATTTTTACGCCTGAATACTTAATGGTTTCAATTCTTGATACAAAGAATTGTCACGCAAATATGATACTTGACAATTGTTTAATGTCCAATAATATGTATGAACTAAAAGAAATTTATATAAACGTATTAAAGGAACATTCTAAGCCAATTGTAAAAAATAAAGACAATAGTAAAGTAAACTTTGATTTTGAGCTAAATAAAATTTTAGAAAATGCTGAAAAAGAAATGGAAGCAACAGGTTCTAAAAAAGTTGGCACTGAACATGTATTACTTTCTATTTTAAACCCATCTAACGAAATTAAAATTAAGGATGTATTCAAAACAGTAGGGATTGAATATAGCTTTATTTTAGATAAATGCAGTGAAGACAAAGTTAAACCAAAACATACACCAAAAGCAATAAGGCCTAAAGGCTTTATCAGTAATAAAATTGGTAATTCGCTTAAACCAGCTATTTTCCCTCTAAAAAGTGAAGTAAATACTTCAAGCGTTGTAACAAAAGACGAATATGTGTCAAAGTTTACAACTAACTTGAATGAATTAGCTAAGAACGGTAAAATTGATGAACTTGTAGGAAGGAAAGATGAAATTAATGAAATTATCAAGGTTCTTGCAAGACGAAAGAAAAACAACGTAATTCTTGTAGGTAATGGTGGCGTAGGTAAGACTGAAATTGTGTATGGTTTGGCATCTATGATTTCAAAAGGTAACGTACCATCAATACTTGAAGGTAAAGAAATCGTTATGATTGATATTATGGCAATTGTTTCTGGAACACACTTTAGAGGAATGTTTGAAGAACGCATTAAAGGATTATTTGATGAATTAAAATCATCATCAAAGTACATTCTTTTTATTGATGATATGCAGAATGTTTTAAAAAGTGGAACTAAAGATAAAGATACTGATATTTCAGGAATGATTGGAGATATTTTATCTGGCGGTGATGTTAGAGTTATTGGTACAACAACATTTAAAGATTATAGAAATTCAATTGAATCTAATACGTCTATTTCAAGAAAAATGCAACGTATCATTATTGAAGCACCTAGTACTAAAGAAGCCATTGAAACTTTGAAGCAGTCTAAAGGTTATTATGAAGAATTTCATAATGTTAAATACACTGATGAAGCAATAGAAAAAGCAGTTGAACTTGCTGAAAGGTATATAACTGATAGGAGTTTACCAGATTCTGCTTTTGATGTTATTGATTTAGCAGGCGCATCAACATCAATCGGTGAAAAAGAGCCAAAAGAAATTATTGCAATGAAAAAAAGATTAGATGGAATTGAAGAAGAAAAATCAACGTATCTTAATGCTGGAGAATTTGAAAAAATTGATGCTATTACGTTAGAAGAAAATGTAATCAAAAAAGAATTAAGTGATTATAAACGTGAGCAGTCATCTAAAAAATCAAAAGAAGTAATTATTGACGCAGATGATATTAATGAAACAATTTCAGAAATGGTAAAGGTGCCTGTTTCAAAGCTCAGTTCAAACGAAAAAAAGAAGATTGCACATATTGATGAAATTTTAAAAAATAGTGTTATAGGGCAAGATGAAGCTGTTGATGCTATTTGCAAAGTCATTAAAAGAAACAAGGTAGGACTTGGTGATAAAACAAAAACTATGGCTAACATCCTAATGGGAGGTCCTACGGGTTGTGGAAAATGCGTTACAAAAAACACGAAAATAAGGGTTAGAAATAAGAAAACACTTGAAATACAAGAACTTACGATAGAAGAGTTTAAAAAGTTAGCCAGTAGAGCCAATAAATATAAAAAATCATAATATTTATATAGAAAACAAAATATTATGACAATATTATTAGATAAAAAAAGAAAAACATTTGGTGACGATTTAAATTTTAATGAATTTGTTGAAGTATTAAAGTCATTTAATCCTTTACTAAACTTTAAAAATCCAAAAATAATAAACGCATTAAAAGATTGCTTTGATTACTATTGTTTAAATGATGGAAAAATAAACAAATTAACACTAATAAAAGATGTTATTAAAAAAATTCCATTCATCAAGCATTGGCATAGTTCTCGTGAAGGACTATTAGAACGTGGATTCGATGACGACTTCATTAATGAATATATGAAGGAGCGTAATAAGTTGTGTATAGAATATTGGCTTAAAAAAGGTTATTCTAAAAATGAAGGAAAAGAAATAATATCAAAAATGCAATCTGAAAGGGGTAAAAAAGCTGCTGGTAAAGTACCAATAGTTAACAAAAAATATATAGAATCACTTGGCAAAGATTGCAATAAATTCTTTAAAGAAAGAAGCATTTGGTGTGTTGAATACTGGCTTAAAAGAGGTTATTCTAAAAATGATGCTAAAAAAAAAGTATCTGAATATCAAACAGAACTTGCTAAAAGAAATGCATCAAAAAGCAAAAGCGAACGCAGAAAAAATAGTGTTAGGTGCATAGAACACTGGATTGAAAAAGGTTACTCTGAGAATGATGCTAAGGAAAAAGTTGCTGAAATACAATCCACATTTTCACTTAAAAAGTGCATAAAAAAATACGGAGAAAATGAAGGACTAAAAAGATGGAAGAAAAGACAAGAAAAATGGCAAGATAGCCTAAACAAAACTGGTTTTCATCAACTAGGTTATTCCAAAATATCCCAAGAGCTTTTTGGCGAAATATTGAAAAAATATCCAGAAGAAGAAAAAGATTTTGTTTTTTATGAAGATAAAAATAGAGAATATACTTTAAAAAATGACAATAATTTTTACTATAGGTACGATTTCTGTGATTTGAATAAAAGAAAATTCATTGAATTTAACGGAGATATTTATCATGCTAACCCAAAAATGTTTAAGCCATCTGATAAACCAAATCCATTTCACGATAAGACAGCTAAAGAACTTTGGGAAATAGATGAAGATAAAAAAAATATTGCTGAAAGAAATGGATTTGAAGAGTTTGTAGTGTGGGAAAAAGATTATAGGGAAAATAAAGAAAAAGTAATTAATGAATGTATAAATTTTTTAAAAAAATGAATGAAAAATTATCAAATACTATAAATAGAAAATTTACAGAAATAATTGATGTTACAGATTACGAAGTTGAGACTGATAATGGGTTTGCTGACATCGTTTCTATAAACAAGACAATACCTTATCTGAAATATATTATTAAAACATCCAGTGGTAAAGAACTTGAATGTGCAGATGACCACATTCTTTTCAATGAAAAATTAGAAGAAAAATTTGCAAAAGATTTTGCCGTAGGTGATAAAATCTATACTATAAATGGTATTGAAACCGTCACTGACGTTATTAATACAAATGAATATGAAGAGATGTACGATTTGGCGTTGTCTGACAATTCAAACCATAGATATTTTACAAATGGAATACTAAGTCATAACACGCTAATTGCGAAAAAACTTGCCGAAGAAATTTTTGGTGATGAGAAGGCTTTAGTCAGGATTGATATGTCAGAATATTCTGAAAAGAATTCAGTTGCTAAATTAACTGGTGCTGCACCTGGATATATAGGATATGAAAATGGTGGTCAATTAACAGAAGCAATTAAAAATAAGCAGCATTGCGTTTTGCTTCTTGATGAAATAGAAAAAGCTGACCAAGAAGTTTATAATTTATTCTTGCAATTATTTGATGAAGGAAGACTAACTGATTCAGCAGGACAAATTGTTAATTTTAAAAACGTAATTGTTCTAATGACATCTAATATTGGTGCTAAAGAATCTGCTGAACTTGGTGGTGGTGTCGGTTTTAACACTAACGAGACAGCAAATAAAAAATCTATCATAGAAAAGTCATTAAAAAAGAAGTTTACACCAGAATTCTTAAATAGAATTGATAAAATAGTTTATTTCAACAATTTGACTGATGAAAATCTTAATACTATTGTTAAGTTAGAAATTAATAAATTAGCCAATAGATTAAATGAATTACATTATGATTTAAAATATGATGACAAAGTAGTAGATTACTTACACGTTAAAGCAGTTAGTCAAAAGGAATTTGGTGCTCGTCCTATTATTAGGCTTGTTCAAGATAATATTGAAGATAAAATTACTGATTTAATGCTGGAGAATGACTATAAGAAAAATTACGTTTTTAGTGCAACTTGCATTGATAATGAAGTAGTAATTAAATAAGATTCTCATATTTTCTCAAATATTTTTACAACCTTTAATGGAAAGCGTTATTTGAAGTAATTGCTTTCCATTTTTTCTTTAAAATAAGCAAATTTGAAAATTAAAAATATTTTTTATATATTTGCAAATGTAAATCTTTAAAAGTATGATGTCTTTAGATTTATGCAATAGATTTGGTAACTTAGAACTAAGTGGTGAAGAACTATTGGAAAACATCGAGATTACGTCAACTGTACCTAACGATGTACCACAAATAATAGAATTTATAACTAAAAGTTGGGGTTTAGGCGATAATATGATGGCATTTGAACAGATAGTTCATAGCAATATTGATTTAAATAAATCAGTTAAGCTTATAGATTCACGTGATGGCGAACTATATGGCTTGCTTTTAATAGCATATTATCCCATATGCGAAGGCTCTCCAATTAATTTGGTAAATCCTAACCTATCCAAATATTTAAACCAATACACGCAAATAAATGGTCATTCATTCATAATAGATGAACGTTTAAGAGGTAAAAAAATAGATGTTAAAATGTTAAAGTATATTAAAAAATATGCTGAATCATTTGATTTTATTTGGTGCGCAGTAGAAAAAGACCTTAAATCACATGATTATTGGAAACGATTAGGTTTTAAAAAAATTTTTACAATACCCCAAGCTTCATTTTACATTTTAAGTAAAAATGACAGTATAAATTGGGATTTATCACATTATTATAGATTAAAAGATTTTTCTTAATATTTATATAAATAGGACGTTATAATAGTATGAAGAAAATCATAATAAGTGAAAATAAACGTGGTGTCCTTTTTTCAGCAATTTTGAATGAATCATTAACTAATGGTGATGAATCAGATAAGGTTTTATCAGTAGTTAAGTTTCTTGATGGGAGTTTTTCAAGGGCAGATGAAAATTCTTATGATGATAATGGGCATCCGACAAACAAAGAATTAGTAGCTTGGTTAACCCCTAAAAAAGAGGTTGCTAAGTTACTGACTGCAACGCAATTATTTTATGTTGTTCAAGAAGAATTTAAAAATTTAATTTCAGATAAAAAAGAACGTGATGATTTCTTAAAAAAAGTAATCAAGGCTTGGTATTATCATAATATTACTAAGGAAGGTTCTATTGTAGAAAAGTAGTTAATAATAAGAGGTCAGCCTTCTGCGGAGAACTCGCTCTCACATGTGCCGCAGACAACGTACATCAGATTTGTACGAACCTCAATAAAATTTTATATGATGAGACAATTTAAAAAGGTATTTTTGTTTTTAAGTATGTTATTAGCTGTCACAGTAAATACATACGCAGGTGAAAATCAAACGAAGGAGGATGTTTCAACGGAAGTTGAATATGTTGAAGATGAATCATCCAAATGGGATTCTATTATGGATGCTATAATTCAAGTTGAAAGTAGAGGTGATAGTAAAGCTTCTCACGGGAATTCACTTGGCATTTTACAAATCACACCTATTCTTGTAACTGAATGTAATAACATTCTTAAAAGAAAAGGTAGTAAGAAAAAATATACATTAGCTGATAGATTAAATATTAAAAAATCTAAAGAAATGTTTATTTTAATAATGAACCAATATAATAAAACAAAATCTGCAATGAATGCATGCAGAATTTGGAATGGTGGTGTTAACAGTAAAAAAGTTAGACCTGGATATTGGAAAAAGTTTTTGGAATATTATAAAAAATAATAATATAAAAGGCTGAGATTACTTCTCAGCCTTTTTTGTTATATTAAAGTTTCAATTAGTTTATAAAGTTTTTCTTGAAAATATATTAATCTTTTAGTAAGTTCTTTTTTAATCAACTTAATTACTATAGTATGACTAATGTTATTAAAATTAATATTAAGCATTTTAGATGCGTTAGATATATCTTTGTTGCTAATTTTTTGACTTGATAATTCTGATAATGCAAGTTTAATATCATCTAATCTACTCGCATCATTAGTCATTTCAATTAGTTCGTTAATATTAGGTATATAATCAATATTTCTTAGTAAATTAGCTGCTACAACGTATGTTTCTTGAAGTCTTGATTGAATTTCAGTTTTACTTAGCCAATATAATAAATCACTAAGTATGTTTTTATTATTTTCTGGATAATTTTCATTTTGTGCGTCACACCAATCTAATAAATGTGTTAATTCATGAATTAAATTTCTATATATAGTAATAGAAGGGTTTACTGACCTTAACATTCTTGTAGGACTTAATTCAATTATTGCAACATTACTTTCTCTTGACTCACCAAAAGCAGCTTTCTTCCCACTATCATCATAATCTACGAACTGGATAAGAAGCGTATCGAATTGTAAACCAAACCATCCTAGTCTTTTATCAAGGTTATCATACGCTAAATCATAATCTTGATATTCATCACCAACACACCCTAACCCTATTGCGTCTTTAATACTAACGCAACTTTCTAAGATTTCAGGTGTTATACTTCTAGCAAATTTATACACTTCAGAATTTAATTTCCGCTGTATATTGTTTTTATCCCTTATAGTTTCATTAATTACTTCATTAATAATTTTTTTAATGAGCATTTTTTTACGTATTTTTATTTCTCATATTACTTTTAGTGCTTACATGTTATTAATTCTTTTGGTGATACCACTTTTTGGACGTTTATCAGCAATAACATTTTTAACAGCTTCACTAACAAGACTTCTTAGTTCACTTTCATTTAGAGAATAATAAACTTTACCATCACTAATGATGATATTATCGTTTTTATTTTCATTTATTTTTTTACGTAAACGATTTGCAAGCTTACGTTTTTCTATTTCACTTTTTTTCATTTAAACGGATATTTATAATTATAAATATAAATTCCTAAGAAAAAATACATAATCAAATATGAAGAAATTAATTAGGTTAACTGAAAGTGATTTGCACAGAATTATCGAAAATTCAGTTAGACAAATTATAAAGGAAGCTAAAAATGACCCTGAAGAAATCAAAAAAGCGATTGCTTTAGAAAAGTCTATTATACAGCATGAAGATGACGATGATTTTATTTATAGCAAATTAACAGTTGCTGAAAAAAAGAAAGTAGATGCACATAGAAATCATCCTATGATGCTTGAAAAGCTTTTCGTTAATCGTGTTGCATTAGCAAGAAAACGTGTTAAGATGTATACTTCGCAATTAAAATCATTAGAGACTACAGGTGTTGCAAAAGTGCAAAAAAATAAACCTATGACCCAATCCACAATGGTTGTTGACCCTAGAACAGTTGATATAGCAAGTATCAAAACAAAGGACATTTTAACTAAACAATTGCCTAACGAGCAATTAAATATAAATTCGTTTAACGCAGAAGGGCGTGAAATGCTTAAAAGGATTCCTGAGCGAGCTTCAATGGCCAATAAAATTTATAAATTAGTTGGTGTTTTCGATATAAATGATTGCCTTAAAACTGCTTGCGAAGGCGTTCTAAGAGTATATAACCAATTATTCAATAAGGATGTCCATCTTTCTTCACCAATTCCGCAAAACGAAGTTACATCTACTCCTGAAAACACTCTTAAATGTATTGATAATTTAAGAATTAAATTAAATAACTTTAACAGAATCTTGGCTGAAAAAGGTAATCCACAAATAGAAACATTAAAAGTATGCGTTAAAGACTTTTCAATGTGTGGAGAACCAATATCAAGACTTATGAGGGGAGAGGGTATTACTAAGAGAGAAGCTGCAATAAGACGTCAAAGTGATGCCAGAATAAGCAGAGGTATAGCAGCGCAGCAAGATTATGATGAAAGAAAAAAATACGGATTAGATTTAGGCCAGTCAGAAGATTAAAATGTATAAAAACTAAAAAGACTTGAGGATATTCCCCAAGTCTTTTTTATTTACTTTTCTATCATACTTCTTTTTGTTTTTCCAAGGTCTATCTTTGGCTACCCATTGACCACCTCCATTGCGTTCAAATTCGTCATCCCTACTTAGCCAACGCAAAATTTTAATTGGGTCGGTTGACTTAGGTCTTTTACTCTTTTTCATAACAATCCTATTTTTTTTCTAAACTTCAAAATGTTTGAATGATACAAAGCTTTTTCGTATGTGTCATGTTTCATACCGTCTGAAGTTTGATACATTCGTTTTGTTTCTAATTTTGCTAATTGTGCCATATGTTGCTAATATATAATTAAAAAAATTAAACACAAAAATAAATATGTTAATTAATCAAAAATTTTAAATCTTCAATGTTAAGTGGGTTTGATATTAGCAAAATTGAGCCGTCCTTAAGTTCAACTACAGCATTTCCTTTATCGTTTAAAGAAACATTTCTAATTTGTTCTTCATTTATATTATTTTTTTTGTAATTAAAAAAATAAGGTGAAATAAATAATGAATCAGACAACGTGAAAGCATCATCTTTAATATAACCCAAACCTTTTAATGAAATATCAACTACAAGTTTTTGCCTTAATTTTACTGACATATCATAATTAAGCAAAAAATTTTCCCATGTAACAGATAGATATTCAAGTGACTTGTTGTTAATTATTACATTATCACCAAAGTCTTGCCATTTCAAAGATTCTTCAGATATGTGGTGCGAAATATTACTTAATTGAGGCCTAACAACAAACCAATTTTCACCACCTAATTCTTCAATCATTTCTTTTTCGTTGGGGAATCTAACATCTTCAATTACATATTTTTTATCAGGGTTAATCATTTCCCTAATTTTATTAATATGCCAATTCATATTATACCCCCTAATTAAATCAGTTCCTATTACTTGAAGCATTTCCCTAACATTTTTAATATGTTTACCACCGATAACCATTTGAACAGTTTCTATTGGTATTTTAGTTTGTTCGGAAAAATATTCAATAGCATCATTAGATATATCTATATCTATGCCAATATTTTCATTTTTTAACCTATTAAGTTCATCTATAGATATATTTAAAAACTCAGCACAAATTGCCTTTAACGGCAAAGCAAAATACAGTCTTTTATAGCCATATTTTTCACAAACTTTAGCAAGCTCTGTTTTTCCAGACCTCATTCTCCCGCAGAAACCAAGTATCATAATTGCTTTATTTTATATAGAATTATTTTCTTATTCTTAATACACCCACTATATCTACCATAATATAGTAAACTCACACCGTTATCATCACATAGTTAATTCATCGTCCACAATCATTTCAAAATCAGATAATGATACGTTTCCTATTATTTTTTTTAAACATTCTCCGTTTTCACCAAAAAGAATTGTTGTTGGTATACTTCTTATACTATATTTAATTGAATCGTCAACACCTTCATCATCTTCTATATTTATAGACTCAAAACTAATATTTTTATATTTATCTTTGGCTGATGCTTCATTGAATGTTTTTTCAAATGCGTGACAAGGCTGACACCAATCAGCCCAATATCTTTTAATTGTTTTAATGCTGCTCATATTATTTAAAACAAAGTTCTTTTTGTTATTTTTCTATTGAAAAGTCCACTAAGTGATGGTTTAACTTGTACTCTTTTGGTTTCTTTACTTAATGACTTTGAATTGGACTTAGGCATTTCTAATTTGCCTGCACGTTTTACAATTTCAGAAGCGTAAGCAGTACTTGCTGAAATGTATTTAGCTTTTTTACCCAATACTTTGCTAACTTGCATTTCAATTGCAGTTAATTTTTTCTTTTCTTTTGGCAAGTCTGAAATTATATCATCAAAATAGCTTTCATCAAGGAATCCTAATGTATTTTTAGCTCTTGTGTAAGCAACATACATAAGATTATATTCTTGTTTAATTTCCCAATCCTTTTTAGCTGACTTTGATGGCATTAATGATTTACATGCCACAAATACTCTATCTGCTTCAAGCCCTTTGGCTTTATGGATTGTTGATAATGAAATACCGTTCTTTTTCCTATCAGAAAACACATTAGATATTTTTTCTATTAGTTCATCGGTGGTATTAATGCCATCAGCAAGAACTTCAAGTGCTTTAATTGTATCTAATCTGTTAACGATTAAAGATGACTGCATAGCAGTGTCTAAATCAATGTTACTGTTAAGCATCAAAGTGTCTCTTGCGTCAAACAAATTGCTGTAAAGTCTTACGAAAACCCCGTCTTTACTTAAATCTTTATACAAGTTTTCTTTTTTAGTGTTTTTAACAATACGTTTAAGATTGTTTCCAATGTCTTTGCCCCTGACAAAACATTTCTTCCCTTCTTTTATAAAAGAATTATAAATTTTCATCAAAGGTGCATTATTACGGCAAACAATCATATCACCATCATTAACGTCTTCTATCTTAGCATTTTCAATTATTTCGCCTTTCCTACCTTCAGTATTTTTTTCTATTGTAGGGACTAATTGCTTTGCGTATGAGACGATATTATCTGCACACCGATAACTTATACTAAGTGGTAAAGAAATCGTGTTAGGGAGCGATTTAAGGATATTAAATGAATCAGGGTCACTTCCGCTAAAGCTATAAAGGCAATTATGTGTCAATATTCCATCTGCAACATAATTATGATTTCCCTCAACATTTAATGAATATACTTCAAATTCTCCATAACTATATTTAACATTTGTAATTTTTTCAGGTGTTCTTATAATTTTATATTTATGTTTTTCTCTTAAATTATTTTCATTTAACGTATTAACCTCCATAAATTTAGGAAATAAATTGCATGCATTAAATGTTGTAAAATGCTCTTTTGAAATATAATTTTTTTTATTTCTAGAAACAATTGGATATTCCAATTTTCTATGATTATACTCTAAACATCTTTTAACCCTTTCTTCGATATTTTCATTAATTTGCTTATAAATTTCACAAATTTCTTCATTTAAAAAATATGGAGTTCTACCTTCAGCATTATTTGCTCGTTCCATATCAAATACTAGTTGTGGTATTCCAAATTTATAACTATTTACAAGTTCGCATATTCTAGCTTCTTTTTCTGTCTCAAAAATATTTAAAATCCATGCGTCTATACACCCCTCACTCAGTAATCGGTGGCTTAATGAAAATGTATAATTATTTCTATAAAGTTTAGTCTTACCAATTCGATACATGCCTTTATCATTTCTCATGACATAAGTACAGTATGCAGTCTTGCTATATTCTCTATTCATTCTAGCATAACAAATATGACTAGGGGTATAAGAACTTTTTTTGCCACTAGTTGTTTCAATAGTTATTAGTTCATTTTCAGTATGATGTTCTATTGCACTAATTCGTTTGCATTGATGGTTTGTTATATTACCTTTAACAGAATAATTTTTATATCCAACATAATATCCATATTCGCTATTATATGTTACAACATAATCGCCAACATTTAAGTCTTCAATATTTTTTTCAGTACCATCAGTGAGCATAACTTTAGTTCCCGTTGGTTGGCATTGGTCACTATCGCCAAATATTAGCATACGTGTTGAAATTTTCCTACATTTTAGTAATAATTCCCTTTGCGCACAGTTAAGGTCTTGTGCTTCATCAACTGCAATCCAATCAAATTTAAGTCCATAAGGTTGGCAGTTCAGCATATTTGGAAGCCAAACCATATCAGTATAGTCAATCGTATCAAGATTTCTTTTACCCCATTCCATTGATTGTATTGCGACTGCCTTTTCGTCAGCAATTGTGTCTATTTCGTATCTATCCTCTATAAAGTCTAAATCTTTTACTGTTTGACAAAGATAATATCTACCAAAATCAATATATTTACAAATATTATCTACATATCTAAGAAAGTCTTTTTTGCCTAACGCATATGTGTCAATTGATGTTAATTTTTTAAGATTTGTTGAAACAAAAGACCTATATTTAAATTCATCTAATTCTAAAGATTTATCCCTAAAGTTTGTTCGTAACATTTGCAAACCAAGGCTATGCATTGTCATAGAAGATACATTAGTCCTATTCTTAGTCTTTTTAGTAAGAACATTAACTATGTCTTTGTTAAAGGCGGTAATTAAAATACGTTTATCTTCACCAATAAAATCCAAACATTTAACTAATGATGTACTTTTACCACTACCAGCGCATGCTTCTATTACTGCATTTCCTTGACCATTTTGTATGAAATCATAAATCGCTAATTGATAATGTGACCATTCTATGTCCTTTTTCTTTTTTTTAGCCATAATGTTTTATTTTAATAATCGTGACGCAAATATATATAAAAATTGTTAAATAACAAAAAAGGTAGAACAAATTAATTTGTTCTACCTTTTATACTTTTTAAGCTTTTGCTTAGTTCTGTCCAAACTTACTAAGCTGCTCAGCCAATTGTGGATTCTGCTCAATGAGTTTCAGCATTCCATTAAGCAAGCCAGCCACACGTGGGTCGTTTACATTACCATTAGACTGAGGTGCTTGACGGGTTTCAGCACGTGGTGCTTCCTGTTGCTTACGTGGCTCATTCTGACGTGGAGATTGCTGACTTTCAACCTCAGCAAATGCACGTTCCTTATCAATGAGGAAATTAACCATCTGCTGCTTAGTGGCATTAACCAAATCAATTTCACTACCCCAAAGATTACGATTAATGATATTAGCAAGTGCATCTTTATCAAGCCCATCATAAGGTGTTGGTGCTTGATGCTGACGAGGTGCTTCTACCTTACGTACTACACGTTGAGGTGATGGAGCTGCCTTACGAGCACGTGAAACGAAACGTCCGTGTTCGTCACGTGGCTGAGGTGCTGCAACTGGCCTACGGCCAAATCCACCTCTTGGTGGGATAGGTACGCCCATAGGAGTGCGTGTACCAAGTGGTGGCATTGGCATACGACCACTCATAGGACCGAAGTTACCAATAGGTGTCTCACTAACAGGTTTAATTTCTACCGCCAAATCATTAGCGATGAACAACTTAATAAGTGTTTCCGCTGTAATATTGGCAACATCACCATGTAGGATATAGTCTAATGTATCAACACTAATATCTAACACGTCAGCCAACTCATCGACATCAATTTCACTCTGACGAATAAAATCGTTAAAACGACCACTCAAATCCTGTGATGCTTGTGCAATCCAAGCCTGTGCTTCTTGGCGAAGCTGCTCTTTGTTTTGTACCATTTTTATTTAAGATAAGTTATTAAAAAAATTGTTTCTATTTAAATTTTACAATGCAAATATATTAAAAAAATCTTGAAAACAAAAAGATAATATGTTAATTAATGTTATTCTTCATCAACTTCTTTATTAATCTTTTTCGTTACAATATCAAGCATTGATTCTAATATTTCTTTGTTCATTTTATAAAATGTGTCTTGCCCACTATATGAAGATAATTCAAATTTAGCACCAATAGCATTAAGTGCTTTTGCGAATAAACAAAAATCAATTAGATTATCTTTAATACCATTCCAATCATGCTCAAAATCATTATATAAATCAAACCCTTTTGCCGTTTCTTGCCCAAATGAAGTAATGTAATTGAATTCTATAGGAAAACTACTTTGCTTATATTTTTTAAATTCAGCAAAATATTCTTTCCATTTTTCTTCATCACATCCATTTGCCATATCGAATAGTTTCATTTCTATTCTACTGAAATGTTCATTATCATTAAAAATTGAAAAATCAGCGCTTGATGTTTTTAATCCTATCTTATTACATAACGATTTAATAGCATTACTTCTTGATATTAAATCATTAAAAACATTTTCTATATATTTTTTACTGTAATAACAATATTTTGATGATGCATTTACAATAGTATTGTAAACATCTTTACGCTCCATAATAATACAAAGGTATTGATTTTTCCAATCCCCATAGAAATCTTTAAATATTTTTTCAAGGATTGAACGGTATTTCGCAATATCCTCCAAATCTTTTATGTCAGATTCAATTATATATTTATTTAGGCTGCTCTCTTTAGAATGTATTTTATATTCTTTTTCTTTATTTTCTTCATATGATTCTGAATCATTATATGTTAAACAACCTTTATCATGAAGAAAATCAAAAAGCCAATTAATGCTAATCTGAAGCTTGTCTTGGAAAAACATATAATTATTATCATCAATAACATCTTGAATTGAGCCATAATCATTGTATTTCCCAAATATAGGAGCACAAATAGGAGTTAATGACGAATTGCAATTAATAGGTAGATTACTTATTTTATCATTTGATGAACCATAGCAAACTATTGCTACCATTTCATCACCACATTGCAAAGGCAAATGGCTGAAAAAACCGCTTGAATTAAAGCATCCCATATTACTTTATTATTTTAAATTGCTGTTTTGATGATGCAAATATATTAAAAATAAGTCATAAACGAAAATATTTGATGTTAAGTGATGTTAACGGCAAATATTATTGCATTTTGTACATATTTTTTCTTATATCTATAAGAATGTCATTAATTAAGTCTTTATTGATATGTTCCGCTAATGTAGATTTAGCAATAGCTTCTTTCATTTTTGCTTCTTTTTCTATTGCAATTGCTATTAATTCATCATATTCAAATTTATGATTCCTTATATCCATTAAAAAGTCCCTATCGCCAGCAATACGTCTATCAAGAATAAGTCCTTTACCTTCAGCTAATTCTTGGCCCATTGTGATAAGTCTAATACAATGCATCATATTTTTTGAGTCATAATTCTTTTTAAGGTTACTTTCATACCTTTTAGGATTTCTGAATTTAACCCATTTTTGATATTCATTATACTCAATGCAATGCTTTGTATAACCTTGCTGATTAAATGATATATAACAGATAGGCATTTCACCCTTAGACACTGAAGATAGCCTAAGTTCGTTGGATTTTGGACTTACTATCCCATGATAGCCAATAGGCTTTTGCTTCGCAAACTTCATTAATGTTTCATCAATATCACCATTGAAACTATAAAAATCTGCTATAAAATGCGCCATATTGTATTGGTGGCATCCTTTTAGCATCTTTTCATAATTAGATTTTTCTTTTTCAGATTTTGCTCCCTTAAGCAATTTTACAATTTTTGCTGTGTCCCAATATTCCTTTGGGTAATGATAGTATTTAACCAAGTCTTCACCTGTAATTCCTTCATCTTCAAAATATTTGCCCCAATCATAATAAACGCCATATATATCGTGCATATTTGGAATATTAACAAGGCCACAATATTCTTGTTTCAAGTTACGGTATTCAAGCCAATGTGTTACATTTGTACTACCTTGCTTTCTAAAAGTGTAACAAAATTCAAGTGGCCATTTTCTTTCATTAATCGGATTAACAATTTTTTTATTTAATCCTCTTGCCTTATGTATTTGTTCAATCGCATATTGAACAAAAGGTTTGAAGCAATCTTTTGTTATAAACAAATCCCTGTTCTCAAATAAAGGCGTTAAAACTTTGTTTGGTTTTAATAGTTGTTTATCTTCAGGTGTAAACAATGCTTCTAACACTGTTGGGTTTGAAGATAAAAGCATACCACAAAACTTACCTACTTCATACCACGTAGTATCGTTCCTTTCATCAGAAACTTGTCCTTTGAACTCTATATCTGAAAGCCCTAAAAAACTATTTTTACTTTGAATATAAAGTCCACCTTCATCTAAATCGCTATCTGGTGTGTTTAGATTATATAAAGTAGAACCCCTTGTGTATTTATACAAAAGTCTACCATCATTTTCTATATCTCTAAAAGTTTCCATATTATTTCATAATTTGAGTGAAGATTCTTGTTCACAATTACAATATATAAAAAAAAATAAGGCATACTGATTAAAGTACGCCTTATTTATGTTTTAATTGATTTATCGCCAAATATGGCTTTCACCAATCAATTCATTACCACCAGTTTCGTGAGGAAAAGCAGGTCCATCCTGAATTCTCTTACGAATAGCCTGTACACGATGCTCAGTAACACCATCTGGACGTGCCAAACCACGTGCTACACAATCTTCACCTGCATCTACGAAGCGGTCAAATGCTTCCTTGTCTGATTCGAATTTCCATTCGTCACCAAATGCATAGTTTTCAATTACAGGTTCATCAATATGGAACCCTGCTCCGAATACCTTGTTATTGTCAGCAGGTTTGCCTGCTACACCCCAAGCTGGGAGTGGTTCATCAAAACGAACCTCACGTGAAACGCTAAAGTCTTCATCAAATGCATTACCAAAAGTGCAATGCTTAACACGTGATTGACGATTAGGTGTAAATGCGGTACGAGTGGTACGTGAATTAAAACCACGTGGTGCATCTACAATAGTATCACGAAGAATACTATCCAAAACACTCTCTACTGATTCACCGAATGGAATCTCTGCTACTAAAATTTTAGTCTTCATAAAAATCTGAAAAATTTAAATATTAAAAATATATAATATGTTACATAACATTCATTGTGTTCGTCATTTGTAACGATGCAAATATATAATAAAAAAAAGTTAGAACCAAATTTTGGGCTAACTTTTTTCAGATTTTTATTTTTTTAAGCCAAATATTCGTTTAGGTCTTACTTTCTTAACTGATTTGTTATCAGTATTATTGGGCTCATTTTTAGGTTCATTTTGCTTATCATTAGTTTCTTCTGCGTTTATTAAATCAGCGTCAGTTATGTTAGCTAAATCGCCTATTTCTATACCTTTATTATCATATAAGAAGAATGTTCCACTTTTATTTATTATATAATATAGCTTATTATCTTTAGATACAAGGCAAGTATTCTTATTCCAAACTTCTGAAACTGTATCAAACCATATATGTTTACTAACAAGAATATCATTATAATCTTCTGAAGAATTAATTAAAGGCTTGTAAATAAAGTTCCATTTCCATTCATTTTTATTTTCAGTTGTTATAAAACTATAAGGTCTGCCACCAATTGTTTCTCTTCTTATTTGCGGATTATCAGTATCACCTACCATAGCATAATCACCGTAAAACACACTACTAAGATATTTAAAAGGAACACCTTTTAATCTGCCAATATACTCAGGTTTAATTGTGTCTTTTTTAACAAAGAAGAATCTATCAAGACCTAAAGCACTTCTAACGTCAACATTGTTATTATTATATTCTTCGTAAGTATGCTCAACATTTAGTTCTCTAAATGTATGTCCACAATCATCACTAACAGCAAAAGGCTGTAATGCGTTGTAGTCCCTGAATATTGCAACAAATCCATCACCAGGACCGTGGAAAATAATACCTTTTATTTTTCTATTAAGCATCAAATCACTGCAAAGCATATGGTCAATGCTATATGCAACATCACCCCTTTCATATGTTAATCGCCTTCCTGCATTGTAAAGGTGTATTAAATTATGTCCAAATTTTCTTTCGGCATAAGAATATAATTTATCACCTAATATTAATTTAAGTTGGTCTTCTAACCTCCAATGTCTTCTATATACTTGTTTAGCTATTTTTTCATCTAAAATAACAAAGCTCCAAAAAGGTTTTGGATTAATTGTTTTACAAGCAATCATAACAGCAGGTTTACCACGTCCACCACCTTTGTTATCTTTTTCACCATAAATCCAACGTCTTGCACTATATCTTGACGTGCCACCATCATAGTCCAATGTTGGGTTTGGATTGCCATTTTCATCTTTAACTTCAGCTCTTGGGTCAAAGCTTGGGTATATTGTGGTATATATACCAGGGCCATATGAATTAACCAAATTATAAAAACTTTCCCATCCTGATTTAAGAATGCCACCTTTAAGGTTATTTTCTGATGTCATATGGTAAACATACACAGGGCCATTTACAAAATCACTTTCTGGAATGGAATCATAATTAAACGTTTCTTTCTTTTTAGTTTCACATAATACGTTTTCTACTACATTATTAAATAACCCCATGATTTAAATTGTTAGCTTCAATTATTTTGTTCCACATTTTGTAAAATTTGGATTTTATTTGCTTTTGTTCCATTGCCATTTGTTGATTATGTTGAATTTGTTTTTCTAAATCATTTTCTGAAATTCCCAAACAATTTAAAAAATCGTTAAAAGTGAATTCATTTCCTTCATTAATCACCCTATTTTCTTTCATAACATATTCTTTTTGCTTAGCTTTAACTGCATTGATTACCTTTGCCACATTACTATACATTTCAGTAAGTTCATGTATATCTTTGAAGCTATTAGCTACTTCTCTCCATTTATTTCTTACATCTGCAAGACCAATTCTTAACGTCATTTGAACAGCACCATTACAAATTTCAATTTTTGAATTTTTCAATTTAATGTTTTTTTCACGGTCAATATTAGGTTCGTGCATAAAATATGAACGTAATATATCACTAATATTATCAGGACGTGATTTAATAAGCTTAACAGTGTCGCTATATATTGGGTTATCACCTATTAAGTCTAATAATGCTTCTCTTGTTAATTCAATGTTAACTGCGTTATCAGCTATCATGTTTTCATCATCATTGCCGTTTTGTGTATTATCATCCTGTGTGCTGATTTCATTACCAATAGAATTTTTTTCGTCATCAGACATTAAATCAAGCGCTTTTTGATTAAACTTATGCGACATATTTTCCATATTGGCATCTTCTTGGAATTCTTGCCAAAGACGTTGGTCAACTACTTGTACATCTTGTATGTCCCAATAAATAACTTGTGTGAAATTCCCATCATTATATCTTTGGAAACTACTGAATCTATCCCATGCTTTTCCAACACCTTTATCCATTTTATACGCTGTATCTCTATCAACACCTAATTTTGCTTCAGCTTCATCATCACCCATTTCATTACCATTATAACTATATGGCTTACGTGCTCTTAATGGATAATTTGGGTTAACAACTTCACACCCAATTTCATTCCATTGATTTGATGTGGCAATCAAAGTTGGCGCACCTGGTCTATTATAAGTTAACCATTGAGAAAGAATCCACACTGTATTTTTTTCACTTAACGCTTTCGTTGCTAAAATATACTTAGCACTACCAAATTCCGCATTACCTATGCTATTTTGCATATCATCTACGGAATCTGATGCTATTCTAATTCCATTTAACATTTTTTGTATTTCAGGATTATGAATATTTGCAAAAATAGCTTCGGCCATATTAGCCATATTTTCGTTAATTGGTTGATTTAACGCTTCTATCGTTTTTTCGATAACAAATGGTGTAGATGAAGCCATTTTTTTATCATATGGATTAACAGTATATCCATACCTTTCGATAACGTCAAATAATTCATTTAAAATGCTTTTATCCTCTGCATAATCATCCATAAACTCTTCCCAATCTATAGGTACCCAGTCTTCAGGCTTACCATCCCTTGGTATTTTAATGTTATATTTACCGTCTTTATCTAAAGCAGGAAAAATAACCTCATAAGCACCTTTTTCCCTAACAGTTTGATTTGTTTTTGAGTCTATGCTTGACATTAAATTAGCAATAAAATTTTCATCATCTAATATGTCTACTATATCTTGTATTTTAGATTCATCAGGTAGATGCACATTGAAATATATAGCATTTGTTTTATCACTATATACCATTTTTACTCTAGCTGACATATTTATATTATTAGCCATTATATAATATTTTTATAAAAATTATAATTTATCTATAAATATTAAATAGCACATAAAAACAAAAAAGGTGAATCAGTTAAGATTCACCTTTAATATTATCTATACCAACCGTTTGGTCTATGCATATGATTACCGCCAAAAATTCTATTTGCATAATCCCTTCTTTTTCGTGGAAGCCTATTAATTCTTTGGTAATTAACATATGGTCTTCTTCTAAAGAATGTATTTCTTCTTGGAACGTATCTATAACCTGTCCGATAATCAAATCTTGGATAGTACCCTCTTGCAAAAGGTCTTGTATACCCACGATAGTACCAATAGCCATTGTAGAAAAGTGGGTAATAGTAGACCCCGTTATACAAGTAATAATTCAGCCTATTATTGTAATAATATGGAGTACCATTTGAAAGTACTATGCTTATGTCAAAACTACTATTTTGGTATTCATCATCAGTGCTTCCAAAAGTTGTTGAGCATGAAGTAAGTCCTATAACTATATAGAAAATACTAACTAAAAATAACAAATATTTTTTCATGATTTTATTATTATATTAATAATATATATTATATAATATTATATAGATTATTATATATAATATATTATTATTTATTTCTTTTGCTTCTTTTCTTTATACGTACACCAAATATACAAAATTAAATTTTATAAAGCAAATTATTTTTGTTAATTTTGGTTAATTTCTTCTTTATCATTATTTTCAATTGCTTCCATATATTCACCTGCTTTTGTTCCTTTTAGTTTATTTGGGAAAACTTTACTGACAGAACTACCTGCTACATAACCACCAAGGCATAGCATAAAGATTCCTACGTTTTCCATATCAGTTTTTATGTAATCATTGTGTATTACATCCCATACAATTGCAAAACAAATTATAACACCAATTAAAATTGATATAAAACTTGAAACTACAAGCGTAAAACTTCTGCTACTATCAGCGGAGTTTATGTTAATTAAAGACCTTAAAAAATTCATATTATTTTATTTAACTTTTATTAACTATAAATATTTTCAATAACAGAATAATTATATTATATTGCCGTTATAACCAATTTTTGACATGATGAATAATTTAGTAAAAAATAATCCTACTGCTAAAAGAGCAATAAGCATTTATAATACCAAAAAGAAGATTAAAGATAATATAAAATGTTCTTTACTTTTTTGGGGCATCATAGGTACATCAACGCTCTTTGGGAATCCTATGCCTTCAGGGTATATTAAGACTAAAATAATTACTAAAGAACATAAAAAAATAAATGAGCAACGTATTGCAAATAATGTAGGTAAAAATAACGATGTAAAAAAGCAAAAAACAGTTGAAAAAGTTCACATTTCAAAAAATGGAATGGCATTCATTAAAAGTACTGAAACATTGTCAAGAAGAGCTTATTGGGATGTTAATGGTATAACTTTAGGCTGGGGTCATAAAATAAATTCAAAAGACCCTAAATGGTTGAGAAATAAAAAGGTAGGTGATTGGATATCAAAAAAAGATGCAGATGAATTATTTGAAAAAGATATGAATGAATTCATTAATCCTGCACTTGTTAGAATCACCGATGAATTATCAGCTAATAAAGTATATGTTAGTCAAGATTTTGTTGATGGTCTTGCATCATTAATTTATAATTGTGGTGAACGAGGAATAAAAACAACAAGATTTTATGAACTTTTAAAAAGTGGAAAAATTAAGCAAGCAATTTCTTGTGTTAGTGAAACAAGGGTATACCAAAAAGGTCATATTGAAAGACGAAAAAACGAACAAGCTATGATGAATGGAAACTATGAAATATAGTTTCCATTTTTTATTTCCAACATATTTATTACTATATTATTACATAAAATGGACTTTAATTTTGGAGATATAGTTAAAAACACATTAAATGAAAGCATTTCAAGTATTTGTTTTCATTTTACAGGGTTGGATAATTTTGTTAAAATTATTAAGAGTGACAGATTTATTCTAAAAACAAATGCCGTTTCTAAAAGTGAACATTGGAATCAGCCAAAAAGAAGATTCTTTATGTCAGTTACAAGAGCATCAAACCCATATATAGGTTATAATTCTTGGGTTTCAAATGGATTTGTAAGACTAACACTTGATGGTGATTTATTGTCTAATAATTATAGGGGAAAACCTGTTAACTTTTTTAGATGGCCTGATAAATATAACACCATAGATGGTGATGATAGCGATTATAATTATATAGATTTAAAAGACAGGGATAAAAGAGAGTTTTCAACTAAACAAAGTGCTTTAAATGGGATAAATAACATTTGGAAGGATAAGTCAGTGACAAATCTTCACAACTTACAAGGTTCTAATCAATTAAAATATCAAGCACAAATCGAAAATGAGGATAGAATATTTTCAGATAAACCATTTATAAATGGTGCTAAAAAATATATTAAAAGAATAGATATATTAATAGCAAAATCAGCTAAAGATAGAGGGTCTTATAAAAAAGTTATATTAAGAGAATTAAATAATATAAAAGATTATTTTACTGAACATCATGATATTTTCCATTTTTATGGAACTATGGAAGATTTTGCAAGCAATAGAAATGAAATTCAAATTCTACCAAGTGATTTAATTAATATAAATCAAACCAATCAATATGACTTTAGTAAAGAAGTAACATCTTGTATTTGTAATGTTGCATTATTTATGGGGCTGTACTATGTTATGATGGATGATAATGCACCATTTGCATTTAAAGTCGATGCTATTAATATAGCAGAAGAATATCTTGATGATTATGGATTATCAAATTATTCAACACCTATGGTACAAATGGCAAGTGAATTATATTCAGACGAATTAGGTGGAGAAGAATTAAATATACTTTCAAGTAAAGCGCAAGAAGGAATTAAAAAATTAAACTGCGATTATGCAGAAAGTGATGATGCACTAAATTGCGTTAAAATGCTAACTGATTTTGTAAGGGAAATGGGAGGTGATTCTATATTTTTCCATAATGGTATTATGCAAAAGTTAAAAGGTAAGTGATTTTACTTACCTTTTTTTATTTTTTTAACATTAGAACTTTTGTAGTATAAAAATAAATAGTTATATTTGCCATTGTTAATTAAATGTATAACGAAATATTTTTATAATGAAAAAATTACTTCTAATGTTTGCAATGCTTATTTCATCAATCGTAGCATTCGCAAATGAAGAATTGATGGATTCAATCCATCACATAGATGAAGTTAGTGTTACGTCTTTTTATCGTAACAATGTGTTAACAGGTAGTCTTATTACAAGTGATGAGCTTAGTAAATCTAACTTGCAGCAAGAGCCGTCTCATCTTTTCGCAAAGTTACCATCTATCTTTTCAATGTCTGATAATGGAACTGAATATGGGTATGGATATTTCAGAATTCGTGGGCTTGACCAAACACGTATAAATGTAACGTTAGATGGATGTCCTTGGAATGAAGCTGAAGATTTTGGTGTTTATTTTGCTAATGTACCTGACCTTTTAAGTTCGATGCAATCAGTTAAAATTGAACGTGGTGCATCATCTATGTATAATGGTATTGCAGGTGTAGCTGGTGGTGTAAATTTTGAATCTATTGATGTATTTAAACCACATAAATCGTATGCATCATTTGGTTATGGAAGTGATAAGACATTTGAAAATAGTGTTGCTTATAATATGACACCAACAGATAAGTGGGGGTTACACGTAAGGTCAACACATTTTCAAACTGATGGTTATCGCAATTATAGTTCTAATAATTCACATTCTTTTGCATTTAAAACTGCATACAAGTTTAATGATAAAAACATAATTGATTTCTTTGGTGTAACTGGCTATCATCGTAATGGACAAGGTTGGATTTTTAATTCTAAGGAAGAATTAGCAAGTAACCCACGTGCAAATGGCAATAGCAAAAAAGATACTGATGATTTTTGGACTTCTTTCTTAAAACTTCAGTATAAAGGTTGGATTTCAGACCATGCATTGTTGACATCTGCATTATATTTCCAAACGCAGCGAGGTTCATATCGTATGGATTTAGATAACTATATGCAACGTATGGTTGACCCTACATGGAAAATTGGTACAACTAACTCACTTTATAGCTATGGTTTGCGATATTATATGGAAGGTACATCTAATGCGTTAAAACTTATTTACGATAAATTTAATGTAACAACAGGCGTATCAGCGTATAATTATTATCGTCATCATTTTTTGGATAATAAATCTGAAAATGTAAACTTTAATGACAATGTATATAATGGTGGCGATTATTATGATAATGGCGGAAATAAGTTTGATTTAACGTTGTTTGGAATTGCTAACTATGAAATTCTTTCTAATTTAAAGGTAAATGCTAACGTTCAATATCGCCACGTTAATTTCACATATACTGATTTACTCTCTAACAACAAGTATTCTGGTTCAGAACTTGGTAGTAAGTGGAATTTTATTAATTATGGATTAGGGTTTGAATATAACCCAACATATAACCTTAAAACTTATGCACGATTTAACCATGTAAATCGTGAGCCAACACGTAGTGATATGTTTGGCGGTAATGAATATATCACTTATAATGCTGATGGCACACCAGCTATTGCAACAAGCAAAGCTGAAAAGGCTAATGATTGGGAACTTGGAACAGAATACGTTACTGATGGTTTTAAATTTAATGTTAACTTGTTCTATATGAAATTTAAGGATGAACTTGTCCTTAATGGTGAGTTTGGCTTGAATGGCCTTCCTCAGCATGAAAATGCTAAGTCAAGTAAACGATATGGTGTCGAAGTTAGTGAATATTGGAATGTGTGGGATGGCTTAAATTTTAATAACACATTCTCTTTATCTAAGAATAAAGTAAGTACTGAAACCTTTGGTGATAATATGAATTCTATTCTTTCACCATCTATTATTTGGAATACTGACTTGAGTTGGGAGAAGCCTACATATGGTGTTGGTTTGAATTTTAACTTTTATTCTAAAATGTATGTGGATATGTCAAATGAACATTATATCCCTAATAGCTGCACTTTTAATCTTTATGGCAATATTAAGTTCAGTAAAGCATTAGAATTTATTGGTAAGATTAACAATATTTTTAATCGTACTAATTACTGCTCAGGTGCAGTTGGCGCAAGTAATGAAACATTGTACTGCCCACTTGCAGGTACTAATGTGATGGGTATATTTAAAATTAATTTCTAAGCATGAAGGTAGGTATTTGTTTTGGTGGGTATTGCCCTATGCATAGAGGGCATTTAGACAGCATCATGAAAGCAAAAAAAGAAAATGATAAGGTTTTACTTATTGTTTGCGGATATGAAGGCGAAGAAAGGGCTAAAGAAATCACCCTTTCTTTAAGCCAAAAAACTTGTAAGGTAAAAGAAATATTTAAAAACGATGAACAAGTCATAATTGATGCAATAAACGATACTGATTTAGGACTTGATGAAAGCATGTGTCCTAATAACTGGAAGATTTGGCTTGGTGAAGTCGAAAGAAAACTTAAAAAACATAATTTATACACTGATGAATCACATTTCACTTTCTATTTGGCTGAAAAATTCTACCAAGAATCTATTGAAAAAGTTTCTGACAAATTTAATGTCGTTGTAATACCAAAGACAATTCCTATTAGTGGTACAAAGATAAGAAAGAATCCTGTAAAATATTGGAGCTATATACTTCCGCCTTTTAGAGAAACACTAACTAAAAACATTCTTATTACAGGCACAGCTTCAGAAGGTAAATCAACACTTGTCCGTGACATTGCAACATATTTTAACATTCCTTTTTCGGAAGAATATGGAAGAAAATATATGGAAAAGAAATGTATGCTAGACACTGATTTAACTGTTAAAGATTTTACCAATTTTATAATTGGTCAAAGGAATGATATGGTTGAAAAAAGTACTAAATCAAACAGTGGCTTGTTTATTTCAGATACTGATAATATCGTAACACTTATGTATGCTTTAGCTTATTCAACTAATGATGAAATGCAACTGACAAGTGAAGAATTTGAAACAATATTAAAACCGCTTGCTTTATCTTTGAAAGATTCTATTAAGTGGGATAAAATATTTTTACTACCACCTAAGAACACTTTTGTCGATGATGGTACAAGATATATGAAGCAATCTTCAATCGAAGAAAGAAGTAAAAACTTTGGTATTTTAGTCACATTTATTAAGGAATTTGGGTTGTGGGAAAAAGTTGAAATTCTTGATGATACTTTTGAAGGTAATTTTAACCGAGTAAAGGATTATATTAATTCATTTTATGGGGAAGATTAATAGCTTCTTAAAAGAAGAATTTGTAAATGGAAGAACAACATTTGATGTGTTGTTCCTCCTTTTTGGTTTGTTATTGCAAATTGTAACGTTTGTTATAACTGATAATTCTGTTTTATCATTAATGAGCGGATTATCTGGTGTTTTATCAGTTGTGCTTTGTTCTCAAAGGAAAATATCATTCTATTTCTTAGGCTTTATCCAATTATTCACTTACGTAATTTTATCTTGGAAAGAAGCTTTCTATGGTGAATTAATTGAAAATGCTTTCTATTTTGTTACAATGATATATGGAATTTATATATGGCTTAAACATTATAGAATTAACGAAATGGATGAAAATGAAGTTGCAACAAAGTCATTAACACATAAAGGATTAACTTTTTCGTTGATTATTGCGTTTTTTGGTACTTTATTTACTTGGCAAACCTTTAAATGCACTAATGACACACAACCATTTATAGATTCAATTACAACAGTTCCTGCGCTAATTGCGCAAGTTCTATCAATATATAGATATAAAGAATCGTGGTATTATTGGTTGTTTATTGACTTTGGGTCTATCATTCTTTGGTTTAATGCTGAGAACTATTGTATGGCAATGCAATATGTATTTTGGTCACTAAATTGTTTATACGGATTAAAAAAATGGTAAGTGTAAATAAATTATAAAATCCAGAAAATGTTTTTTTCTGGATTTTATAATTTATGCGTTAAACGCCCATTATGCCACCAAACGTTTCCAAATATTTTTCTTTACCAAGAATTTGTATCAATTGTTTTGGCCAGAAATAATATCTCAACTCATAAGGATTATTTTCAGCATAATATAATATTGTATCTTTCATTTCTTTAAAGTTTTTATTAAGATACTCCTCAAAAGATATATTGTTTTTCTTGCAGTAGTAACTATCAAAATTATATTCGTATTTAGCTAATTTATTCCAAGAAAAATCATCGTTAGGATTAAATATATCAGAATATTCAGGTTTATATTCTTCCTTTTCTTTTTCTTTAAATTTCCTTATGAAGTCAACCCTTTTATAAGGTACGTATTGTTCACTGTTTTCTTCCTTGACCCAGAAACGTTTAATCATATTAGGGTTCAAATCACCAAGGAATAAAGCTTGATGTTCGTTGTTATTAAATATGTTATAAGCCATTGCAGGATTATCACTATTCCTTATATAGTCATATGAAATTACATCGTCCTTTTTAGTTTGATAATTAAAATATCTTTCATCTTCTACACTCCTTGCATCATCATTATATTTCTTTTTTTGTGCATCCCTTTCAGACTTATTAGCAAAAGGCATAGGCTGAGTTCCTTGCCCAAAATACGTTCCTTGCCCATTCCAAACAGGTGTATCAAGGTCAGTAGCACTTGCAGTAAATTCAATAATCACACCGTGTGAAGCAAATGAACCATTCTTAGCTACATTAAAATCAGTAGTTACAAATATTCCTTTAGGATTCATCCCTGATTCATATGAAAATGCTCTTTTTGCATATACTTTACCACTTGTGCCATATAAAGCAAATTGCATAGCAGTGTTCATGTTACATTTATGAAACACTCTAATCTTATCACTATTCTTTATAGGTTCCTGTTCATATCTATCAGTCCAATTTGTTTTGCCGACAACTTTATAAGGGTGTTTTTCGCCAGGTAAAGGTGGCATCGTATCTTTACCATAAGCATTGTCAATGTATTTAACCTCATTAACAAACTTATTTATTTCTTCAGTTATAATACTTTTAATATTTTTCATATATGATAAAAAAAATGAATATACTATAAATATATTCATTTCTTCTTTTATTTTATTAAATATCTATCTCTAATCAGCTATATTTTTAATGCGTTCTTCAGCATATTTACACTGATTTTCAGATAGTTCACTACCAAGATAATGCAAGCCAAGTTCCTTGCAAGCAGCAGCAGTTGTTCCTGTACCCATAAATGGGTCATATATCAAGTTTTCATCAGTGGCATATATCCTAAACAACTGTTTACATAGGTCTGTAGAATAAGTTGCTTGATTCAATTTCCTTGTTTCATTATCATTATTTTTCGCTTCAATATAGTTGTAGAAAAGGTTATAAAATTTTTGTCCAGTTTTTTGTGAAATTGTTTTTACACCTTTATATACGTTATATGTTTCTATTTCAGTATTTCTTGCAAAAATCCAAACAAATTCCCATGCCCTTGTCAATCTTCTCGGCTGTCCAGGTACAGGAATACAAGATTTCTTCTTCCATACAATAGTGTCTACCAATCTCCAATTACTTTGTTTTTCTATCTCTGCAATAATTTTGTATGGTAATGAAGGGTTCAAAACTGAATATGAAAAGTTATAAATTACAGTACCATTATTTTTAACGATTCTATCAAAATCATTAAATAAATGACATGTCCATTCTATATATTCTTCTTCAGACTTCCAATCCTTATATACATCATATCTTCCGCTATCAGCATAACCACCTTTTCTATGCGTCATATTGTATGGTGGTGATGTCATAACTAAATCTATTGTACTATCTTCAATTCTATTCTCTATTGTTGAAACGCAATCCTCATTAAAAATTTTATCTACTTCCATAGTTAAATAATATTAACAGTTAAATATTATTAAATAGTTTTTTATTAAAAAAATTTTATATATATTATCACATATGAAACCTTATGGAAGACAAAAACATATCACAGGAGGTAACTCTTGGAAAATAGACTCACACTTACATTCTAAAGGAAAAAAAGTGGAAAATTGGTGGGAAAATATTGCATCACCACTATCAAGGTCAGTAATGAAACAAAATTTTAAAAAAATAATACATGAAATGTTGTAACATTTGCAAATACGTTCATAGAAGTGTAATGCCTTTCAGAAAAGGATTATATACTGCTTCATGTGGAGCAAGTTTGGTTTTCGGCTTCAAGCAATCAATTGCACACAGATTAAAAGATGGTGATATTATAAACACGCCTTCTTGGTGTCCTTTATTAAAGGAAAGAAAATTCAAATCATTCAAAGATATTAAACCAATATTTAATTTTGATTTTATCAAAGAAGGCTGCTGGTATCACGTACCACCAATTGATGGTAAAAAACGTATGGATATTTTTATTGAGAAGAAATATGCTTCTTCAATAAGATATACTCAACGAGGAAGCATTAAATGCGAATATATGCAAAAAACTGATAACGCTATAAAATTTATGTCTAATATAGATTAAAGGCTATTTAAAAGATGGTGAGTAATAAGTTATTCATCATCTTTTTTGCTTTTTTAATAAATCAGTAAGATATTTATATCTAAACGATTTATTAAATTATGGCAAAATATTTAAAAGCTTACGAAACCCTGCAAGATTTTATGGATGCAGGCGGACAAGAAAACATGATTGTGCCTGGAATTGCTTGGATTAGGCAAGGTGATACCGTTTACTTCAATGTCGGAACACAAGAAGAAGGCGGAAAGGAAATCCCTGTTTATACAGCATTGAAAATAGGTTCTTTCTTGCTTTCAGACAAGAAGACAGTTGTATCTCAAGCTTCAATTACAGAGTCGCAAAAGGCTGATGCTATCGGTATCTTTGTTGGTGTTAATGAAATGACAAATAAGCCAATGTTTGCTTCAGTAAAGGCATTAACAAATAATGCTTTTACACAGCATGTAAACTTCAGTACCTTACAAGATGTTAATTCAGGAAATCCTAATTTAACCTTTTATGGGATAACTGGAGAAACAAATGGTGTTGAAGGGCAAATTGCTGCTGCAAACATAACTAGTACTAGTATAAGTCCAAGTATTGCTATACCTATATTAATAAAAGACTTTGGTGGAATGTCTAACACTCAAGCATGGCTAGATTCTATTAGTGATTTTAGTAAATTCCCAGCACTTGAATTACTAAAAAATAATTTTAGTAGTGAATGGTATATACCTAGCGCTGGTGAATTTGAAAGTGCACGTTTAAATGGCATAAAATCCAATTCTATTTTAGAAGCTGCCTTAGAAACTTTAGGTAGTTCTGCAACTTTAGCTTCTTCAGGTTATTGGACTTCTACATTAAAGCAGACAGCATTAAATAATGCAGCATTATTTTCGTCTGAAGCTATATATTATATTCAAGGTGCTAATGACACAATAGAATCTTGGACTGTTAACAATACAAGTAGCACTAATGATATAAGAATTCTACCTTTTATTCAAATTGAAGTTAATTCGATTTATACATCAATTAGCACAGTTACTTTAGATGAATTTAACACAGATAATAGTGATTATCAAATTGCAGATAACGTAATTTTCAAAAGTGGTGTTGATACTGGTAGTGGCACAGGGTCTTTTAGACGTATTCCTTCAGTAGCTATTACAAATAAAGGAAACTATATTGCAACTTGCGAAGACCGCCCAGCTGTGGCAGATGAAACTGATACAAGTATATTGTTTGCTCGTAGGAATTATTCTGCAACAACTTGGGAATATAGAACTTTATTAGCATATGATGAAAGTGCTAGCTTAAAATATATGAACCCTATGTTCGTCATTGATAGAACTGGTGTGCATGGTGTTAAAGGTAGGATTTATCTTTGGGTATTGGTTTACCGTAAAGATATGTCAACAAATCATGCAAAAGCAGTCTCAGCTACAACAGAAGAAGGTGATTCTTTATACATGTATTCTGATGATGATGGAAAAACATGGTCTAACCCAATATCAACAAAAGATAAGTGGAATTCAACTAAATTTAAATGCTCTTGGGTTGCTGCAACAAATGGTATTCAAATGAGTGATGGTACATTGGTTTTGCCAGCTATGGCTACTAAAACTGATAATAATTGGTATAGTGGCTTAATTTATAAACGTGTTGGTGGTGATTGGACGTATTCAAATACTACCCCACACGCTGGTGATAATGAGGTTGCTATCTTTGAAGGCAATGATGGAAAACTATATTTGAACGCAAGAAGCAATGACAAAAATGCAACACCATCATATAAAAGGAATTGCTATACATATGATTTTGACAATGACACGTTTACAGCAGTTAGCAATGATTTTGACCCAAGACAGCTTGAATGCCAAGCTGACATTGATAAAATTGAAAATATGTATGTAATGTCTTTTGACTATAATACAAATATGAATGCAACCGTTGAAACATATAATAAACGTATGAATATGTCATTATGGGTTAGTAATGATGGTATTAATGGTTGGACACGTTCAGTAGAAATACAAAATGGTTCTAATTTAGGGTATTCTAATATGGACTATTTTGAAAAGGATTTAGCTTACGTTTATGAAGGTAATGATGGTATTCATTTCCTCCAAATGCCACAAATTGTCCCTCAATTAAAAACTACTTTGGAAGAAGCGAATCATCCAACAGTTATCCCTATTTCGGCTATTACCATTAGTGGCGATTCTGAAGCGATTGGTACTTCAAAACAATATACAGCTACAATAGAGCCAAGCAATTATACTGAAAAATACAGATGGATTTTAAGTGGTACTAACGATTCTAACTATGCAACTTTAACAAGTGAAGGACTGCTAACACCTAAAAAATTAGGGCTATCTAATCAAACTACTGCTAGTGGTATGATTAACTATTATAAACCAAATGTAACAGTTGCTTGCGTTAGTAGTAGCTATCACGCTACAGCTACAAAAACTGTGATGGTTCAATACAAAGAAGATGTTGAATTTGTTAATTGGATAAAGCAAGAAGGTAGCGGAAGTCAGAAATCTGCATTAGGCTACGTTGACTATTATGAATCTAAACTTAATCAATGCGAAGTATATACATTTAAATTGAAGATAAAAACTGGCAGTGCCGTACCAACAGGTACAACTTATTTTACTGCACCTTGTACTGGTGACATCTCACATAATAGTGTATATTTTTCTATTTACATAAATTCAAATGGCATATCTATTGAGGAACGTGATGGAGCTAATAACACATATAGTGGGTTGACCTATTCATTAACAATTGAGCCTAATACAGTTTACGAAATTGAAGCAACAAGTAATTTCGGGAACAATAGTTCTAGCAGTACACAAGCAGGAACATTAACACTAAACGTAAATAATTTAGGTGTAGTTTCAAAAAGTTTTGACAGTTTAAGCCCAATTGGAACGCAACGTTTTTATGCAATTCCTAGATTCATTGGTGATACGTTTAACGGCCAAATATATTATATACAAGCTTATGAAGGTAATACATTAAAATTTGATTTACGAGCAGCTTTAAGAAAATCAGATAATGTGTATGGTATGTATAGTAATTTAAGTGGACAATTCTATCCATCTATTACTACTGCTTTCAGCGGTGGTTATGACCAAACAGTATACGTGCAAGACTTTACATTGTCAGCCCCACAAACTATTAATAAGAGCGGTAATGTAACTATATCTAATATTACACCAGTAACGGCTAATGAACAAATACAATTTAGCATTATTAGTGGCGCTGAATATGCTACAATTGACCAAAATGGCAACATTACAGTTAACGAAAATGTAGAGAACCAAACTATTACAGTTAAGGCTCATACAAACGCTAAAGATAAGACTGTTGATATTGTAGTATCAAACATTGAAACTTATACTGATGTTGGTTGGGTTATGAACACTGTATCAGCAACAGCAGCAGGTAATAATGGTGAAAATGTAGCTAAGATTTGTGGTATAAACCCATTCTCGTCAGAAACTCATAAAGTTAAATTTGAAGCAGAAGTTTCTATGTCAGCAATAGATGATACTGAAGAAGATTTTGTACAAATTTTGAATCATAACGGTAACGCATTCTGTACTTTAGGATTTTATCAAAGAGGATTATATGGTAATGGCGGTACCATCGGTAACAAAAGAGAAAATTTACAAAATCAGAAAGTAACCTTAAGTGCTGACACAAAAATAAATGTTTCATATGAATTTGATTGGTCTACTAAAGATGGCGGTTTGAAAGTTAACGAAAGTGTTGCAACTAAACATTGGGATGCTTTAGATTCAAACTATGTTTCATTCTCTAATGGCACTAACACTTTAACTTTACTTAGTGCTGGTAATAAAAATACTGTATCATATCCGATTTATCGTGGTAAATTCTATTCATTTAAGTTGTACATAAATGGTAATGATACCCCAACCTTAAATATGAAACCTGTTAAGCGTGATTCAGATAATGTATATGGAATGTATGACATAATTCATAATCAATTCTATCCATCATCAACAAGCACACCATTCTTAGGTGGTAATGATAATTAATAGAAAAAATCTCTAATAATAAAAAGGTATACTCTTTTAAAGGGTGTACCTTTTTTGTTTATTTAACTTAAAGTTTCTTAATTTATTTGTTATTACAGATTTAATTTACTATATTTGCATATAAAATAACATATACATATTATGGGTAATCAAAAAAATAAAAGCAAACAGTTATTTTTAATTAAAGCAGTTTTTATATTGTTTTTGAAAAAAAATAACATATATGATAGATTTTTATGCGGGCTTTCTAAAACTTCGTTTTATAAGGACGTTAATTCGTTAGATAGTTTAATTAAAATAAAGCGTACTTTTAAATCTATAGATAGGCTAATAGATAGCTTTGGATGGGCTTCTGAAAATAGATTGTATGAAAATATGTTAGACTGGGGTTATTTTCAATATAAATGGGAAAATTTTTATAGTAAAAATCATCATAAACTCTTTGAAGATTAATAATGATAGCGTATGCCAACTGACAAAAATAAAAAAATGAAACAAGATAAATTATTTACAATGGGGCATTTTAAATTTAAAGCAGGCGATGAATCGCTTATGCTATTTAAAATTTTTCTAATGAAAGAAGGCTTTTATGAATTCTACAATTTAAGATTGCCAAATAATCGTAAATTAAATGTAAATTTTAATATAAACCAGCTAAATACAATATGCTCACCTGCTTCTTATTGTTTACAGTTACTTGGGCTTCCAAATGATGAAAAAGAAATAGCTAATATGTTAGACAATAAATGGTATTTTGAGCTAATTAGTAATGAAATAATAATGTTTGATTACCATTAATTGTAAATTTGGCAATATAAATTTAAATAGGTAAAATTATGCAGGTACGAATAGATAAGATTGGAGATATTGAAACAATTTTTCGTATTTTCCTTTGCAAGCATAAAAAATATGAATGGTTTATAAAATATTTATGTGGTGATACAATTGAAAGAATTGCACTTGATACGCATTTCAGTGACTACATGATAAAAGCAAAAGGTTTTGATGACCATATAAATTATGAAATTTTTAAAAATTTAGATGGTATATGGTATGGCAAACTTTATCAAGAAGGTATAATTAAAATGAACTAAATGGTACAGGTAGAGATATATAACCGTAAAGATATTGAAATGGTTTTTCGTGTTTTCCTTTGCAAACATAAGCAATATGAATGGTTCATAAATAGCTTAGGACCTGATAAAACGATTGAGTGGGTGGCATTAAATATACCATTCCGTGACTACACTTTAGTAATAAAAGATTATGGCATCAAAGGAAATTATGAAATTATTAAAAAATTAGATGACATATGGTACGGTAAACTTTATTGTAATAATATACTTAGACTAATATAAGTATGAAAGAAGAATTATTAATAGTATTCATTATCTTTTTAAAAAAGAATGATTTATTAGAAAGATATAAAACATCATTATATAAGTCCTCACGTATAACAATTAAATCTTTTTATTACAATAGAATATCAGACCCAATTCAATTGATTGAATCTGCATTTTCTTGGGGATACGACAACAGAGATAGAAGTCATTATGTTGATTGGTATTTTATTAGTAATCGTTGGAAAAAAATTGTAAACTATTTTGTAGTACGTAAAAAAAATAAGATATAATGAATAGACGTGATTTGGAAATTTTATTAAGATTATTTTTAATAAAAAATAAAATATATGAGCAATTTAAAGATTCATTAGCAAAGTACCCATTTCGCCCAGAATTTAAAACAATAGAAGGATTATGTATGAATTATACTCCAAACTATAATACTTCCGTTATCAATTCATTTGCGTGGAGTTTTAAAAGACCTGACGGAATTAATTATTGGGTTCATTTCGACACTAAATTTTTTAATATATGTAGAAAACTACGTTTAAGATATTAGTATGATGTGTTTTTATGGTGACACGAAAATGATTTTCTCAATCTTTTTAATTAAGAATAAAATATATGATAGATTCAAAAAAAGTTTTCAACTTCCATTACGCAGAACTGAAATAAGTTTTGAGCAATATTTATACAATCATATGTTAAATGTAGATTTGTTAAAAACACTAATGTTTCAAGCCTTTGTATGGGAATATGAAAATAGATTTTATAAAAAATACATATATTGGTCATCGTATGATGATAAATGGCATAAAATTGTTCCGTTGTATCTTATGTATCTTAACATGCTAAAGGAAAATAAATTATAAAACTAAATATAAAAAATTAATTATGTATTATCTTTCTTACAAAGACACGGAGACGATTTTCATAGTCTTTTTGATTAAGAATAAAATATATGATAGATTTAAAGAAGGATTCAACCTTACAATAGATGCTGATAAAATAAGTTTTTCGCAATATTTGTCTGAAAATATACGAAACATGAATTTATTAAAATCACTGATACGTTGTGCTTTTGTATGGGATTATGAAAATAAGCACTATAAAGATTATATACGTTGGTCATTGTATCATGATAAATGGTATAAAATAGTCAAAGCGAACTTTAAAAGAAGTTGTACAGATATAGACAAATACTGTTTTCATTTATAGGAAAAAAAAATATGCATGCTGAAGAAAAAATATTGCTTGTGCTATTCTTAAAAAAATGTGGTTTATATGATAGATTTATAGAATCACTTCATAAATCGCTTAATATTGATTTAGATTCTCTTACTAAGAGCCGTTCCCCATTAAATTTTATAATGGGTGCTTTCAATTGGGAAGAGGAAAATGAAATGAATGGCAACTATGTTGATTGGTGTAGATGTAATGGGAAATGGGTGAAAAGTGCAATAAAGTTTAATAAAAAATATTTAAAATGAAAAAAGATGAAATACTAATAATATTTAAATTGCTTCTCATCAAGAATAATGCCTATGAACGTTATATTTTATCACTACGTACCTTGCACAAGCCTAATGGTATTGATATAAAACATTTCGCTAATACGAGACGTTCCACTGATTGGGTATTTGTTGCTTTCGGTTGGCTAAATGAAAACAAAATGTATAATGATTTTGTAAATTGGTCAGAAATACATAAAAAATGGATAAAAACATTATGGAAGATAGGATAATTTTATTTAAATTATTTCTTATCAAAAGAAACATATATGAAAAATATATTAAAGCATTTAAATATGTATATGTTGATAGCAATTTTGAAAACTTCTTATTAACACACGTAGGAGAATGTTATTCAGAATTAGTAGGTTATGCATTTCCTTGGGAAGTATTCATAGATGATTATGACAACTGGGTTCAAATAAGTATGGAATGGCACAGCAAATCAAAACTAATAAATAATTTATTAAAAAAATGATTAGCAATAAAGATGTAGAGTATATATTAAGATTATTTTTAATAAAAAATAAAATATATGAAGATTTTAAAAATGGACTATACCAAGCTTCATTTTATGGTAGCTTTAATACAATAGAATCATTGTGTGAATTCTTATTCAGCAATGAAGTATATTTAAATTTAATTAACACATTTCGTTGGGATTGCAAAAGACATAATCTTTTTCATTGGATGACATGGGATGAAAAATATAATCATATAATACAGAAGTTTTTAAATGAAGGAAAACTTGTATCTAATTTGTTAGTAAAATAAAATTAGAATAATGTTATTACATTAGCAGAATTTATGAAAAACTATACTGATTATGAAAAGAAAAATAAAAAGTAAATATACCAACAAGGATTTAGATAGCCCAAATTATCATCCTTGTTATGACCAAGACTCAAGAGATAACTTGTACGATTATGTTACCCAAAATATGGAAGAAGAATTTTGAGCACTATATTTAAAATGTTGTGATTAAGGCGATAGTGTAGGCTATTATTTGCTAGTAAAATAATAAATCTTCGAAAAAAAAATATTCATTTTTTTATAAAAAAATATAGCAGATGGTACAATTAAATTGATTCTATACACTATTTATTAGAAAATATGCATTTAATATGAATATAACAGAATCAGATTTGAATATAATTGTAAAAAAAGTTATACAAGAAGTAACAAATAAACTTAGCCAAAACCATCATAAAGGTGGTAATATATATTATAGAGGAACAGTCCCTAATGAAACAAGGCACATTGCCACTGGTAATGAATTTTGGGATAATAACTTATTTGTCTCAAAAGATAAGGCATTGGCTATGGATTATGGAAATCATATAACAATATATCAAATGAAACCAAGCGCAAAAATAGCGACAGAAAGAAAAATGAGAATTAAGCCTAATAGAAACGATAATTATCTTTCTTATTTATGCAAAGTGTTATATAAAGCAAAAAAACTTGGATATGATGTCATAGAATTTAATAGGCAAGGGGATGTTGGGACAATAATAATTAATAAAGAAGCCATTGAAAATATAATTTGATGTTTTGTGCCAACTTCTATATCATTATAAAAATATTACTATAAATTTGTTTTTCTCAGATTTTTTCTATATATTTGCATTGTGAAAATCATTGTAGTAAAGACATTCATTCAAAGCACTGTAGTTTTATTATATATGGTAAGCAGTGCAGATGAATGTAATTACAAAATTATTAAACCACTATCATACTATATGTGATAGTGGTTTTTATTATTATTTGCACTAAAACATTATCAGTGATAACAGTTATATGACTTTTTAAAAATCAGACTTCTTTATTAAAAAATTACAAAAAATTTTTCTGGAATTTTTTTTATTAAGGGTAATAAAAAATATACGCCCCCCCATTTAAAAAAAATAGAAAATTATTTTCTGAATAACAGTATAAAAAACATACCTTACTTATTTAAAGAATTGAAAATTTTTTTCTGGAATTTTTTTTTTAGTTGTTATCTGTATTAAAAAAAAGAAGCCTTTATTTAAAAAATTGAAATTTTTTTTCTGGAATTTTTTAAAGAACTGTTCCCTCATATAAAGCACTAAAAATCCCCCTACCCCTATGGGTGCGGATAGGGGTGGGGTATAGTAGGGTAGTACCCCCCATATGTTTCACGTGAAACAATATGAATATTAATTGCATAAATATTTTTTTAAAAAAAGTCGCTCAAAAATTTGCAAGTTTAAAATGAAATGTATATATTAGCTAACGTTAAGGGAATGAATAAAAATAATGTATAGCGATACATTTATATAGTCAATTAAAAAAAGGAAAATAATTATGTCAAATATTCATTGATTAATCGAGTTAAATATTAATTAACGTATTGCTTGTGATAAGTAGTACGTTTTTTTTTATATATTCTTTTCCTATCATAAAGTATTATCTTGTTATTACAATTAAAGAAGATAACAAATAACAAGATTTTGCCTCTAATTAGCATTTATAATAGTGTATAAAGATTTCTATCAGAAGATTATAATAAACGCTTAAAAGCAACAAAATAAAGCTATAGGCGTATTTTACCTACTTTATTAATATAAACGAAAAAGAAAAGGTTATCTAACAAAATAGATAGCCTTTTCTTTTATGTATGTATTTCTTTTCCTAAAACAAATATAATAAATTCTTTCCAAACTACCAAACAAAATCGCAAGAAAAAAAAAATAAAAAAAAGTTGCCTAAAAGCTTGCATATTCAAAAGTAAAGTGTTATATTGCAGTCGTTAAAAGAAATAACAATATTAATTAAATAGAAAGGAAAAAAATATGTTTGGAATTTTCATTATTGTTGCGTTAATAGTTTTAGCTTGTAGTCTTGTATACGAGTCAGATGTTGATTGGGAAAAAGAACTTAAAGATTTAGAAGAGTAAAAAACTTCAAAAAAAGTTCATTAAAAATTTGCAAGAATAAAAATAAAGTATTATATTCCTATCACAATTAAGTTATAAACATTTTAAAATTAAACTATTATGGCAAAGAAAAGAGCAAGTGAAATAGTTATCAGTGAAGCAGTAGCAAAAGAGACTATCAGTGAGCGTGATATTAACTTACTTAAGAGTCGTTTAAACCGTGGTGAAAATATTGATTTTTCACCTATTGGGGAAAATGATGTGTTTGTTACTGACGAACAAGCTGAAAAAGGTCTTAATTACCTTATTAAACACTTTTTAACGTCTAAAAATTTAAAGCGTAAAAATTGTTTGTGGGGTGATACAGAGTTAAAAGCTATCGGTTATAACGGTGAAGGTGAAGAGCTTACACCTATGAACCCACACAAATTATTTAAATTTATTGGGTTTATGAATATTGGTAACTTTATGCCTTTTTATCAACCTATCTATGAAATAAACGGTTTATCTTACTATATGAATGGTGGAGAACCACGAATTTATTAATAAAATTGAATTTAAGCCCTATTCCTTTGGATATAGGGCTTTATTTTGCTATTATAGTATAAGGTATCAGCAAATAATATAAAACGTCTTATAACAAAAAACCTACCTATTTTTATTAGGTAGGCTTTTTATTGTATATTATTTTTCCTAAGACAAATATATTAAATTGTTTCCAAACTGCCAAACAATTTAACAATTTTTTCAATAAAACTTTTAAGTGTTAAAGTTGTGTTAAATGAGCATTATTGTTTCATTTTTTAATTTGATTTTTATATATTTGTTAATGTTAAAAGAAATGACAACAACATTAAATAATTTACTATTATGAAGATATTGAATTTTAATACAGAAAAAGAAACAGAGAACAAAGTAATAGAGTTGACTCTAAAGGGTATCTCTTTTGAAACAATTGGCAGAAGTCAGATTATCATTAAGTAATAAAATAAAGGAGGTAAAAAATATGAAGAAAAAAGTAATTAAACCATTTAGCTTAGAAGAATATAATAAAGGTGCTAAAATCAAATTAAGGAAAGGACGTAATAAAGTTAGAATTATTTGCACAGATGCAGACAATGACTCAAATTACCCTATTATTGCTTTGGTTAAATTGTATAAAGGCAAAGAGCAAATTGTATTGTATACTTCTGAAGGCAAAATTTATAAAAATGATAAAGAGTGCAACGCTGATTTGGTAATAGTTGAATAACATAAAAGGTAGGGTTATTTTCCCTACCTTTTTTTAATTATATTATTTTTCCTAAAACAAATATATTAAATTACTTTCAAACTACAAAGCTTTTTAACATTTTTTATATTTTTTCTTTTATATGTTAAAGTCGTGTTAAAAAGTTATTATTGCTTCATTTTTTAATTTGGTTTTTATATATTAGTTGATGTTAAAACAATTAAGTAATAAGTTAAGTTATGGAGACAATTAATATGACTATTGAGGAAAAAAAGAATTTTTACGGCAATTTAATATATACAAGTCACTCAAAAGTGGCAAAAGCAATAGGAATTAAAGAACTTGTTCCCCTTAATGCTACATCAAAACAAAAGCATACACTTGATAATAAGGGAGTTTTAGAGTTTCTTCTTTATCTTACACCTTATAAATTAGATAATCATACTATGTGCCCAAATGCCGAACACTGCAAAGTTACTTGTTTGGCGGGCAGTGGTATCAATGTACTTTATAAGTATAATAGTGAGAGCCCTATTGATAGAGTTAGACGTATAAGAACCGAACTATTTTTGTATAATCGTGAAGTATTTATGCAAATGTATCTATATGAGCTTGATAGAGCTTTTGAAAAAGCAAACAAGTTAGGTTTACGTTTTTTGGCTCGTCTAAACGGAACTTCTGATTTATCCCCTTTAATGTTTAAGTATAAGGGTAAAAATATTTTGGAGCTTCGTCCTAATATCACTTTTAACGAATATACAAAGGTACGTGCCTATTTAGACCTACAAAAGAAATATAGTAATATAGATTATACTTTTTCATATAACGGCTATAATGATAGTGAAGCTAAATACGCTATTGAAAACGGTACACGTGTCGCTGTTGTGTTCGATTTAAAGAAAAATGATATATTGCCTAAAAAGTTTAACGGTTATGAAGTTGTAAACGGTGATATAAGTGATGTTAGAGCGGATGACGCAAAGAACGTTATAGTATTGTTACATTATAAGCCGTCAAAAAAGACTATTGTAAACGGACATTATACAAAACAAACAGATAACCCTTTCGTTATTTCAAAAAATGATAATAGGATAGAGTGGTAATAAAGTAAAAAGTAGGGAAATATCCCTACTTTTTTATTGGGTATTATTTTTCTTAAGACAAATATAATAAAAATAAACCAAACTACCAAATAAAAAAGCAAGAAAAAAAATAAAAAAAAAGTTGCTTAAAAATTTGCATATTCAAAAGTAAAGTATTATATTAGCTGATGTTAAAAGAAATGACAACAACATTAAATAATTTACTATTATGGCAAAGATTTTTAATAATATTCTTGATAGTTCTCAAGTAGAAGAAATTTTCAATTATAGCTCATATAATAATATATTTGAAGCTATGAGCGATTACTTTGATGAAGTGTACACTGATGGCGAATTTACTGAGGGAGATATGCCAAAGTATCATAGATATGTAACAACTACAAAGGAAGGACTTGAAATTTATTACGATTACGGTGCAGATTATTATTTTGCAGTTCTACCTTAAATAAGAATAAAAACATTCTTCTAATTTAATATTTTTTTGGTTTAATTTTTTAAATGATTTTTATTATTTGAGTATTAATGATATTGCTTGCGAAAGTAGTATCATTTTTTTTGTTGCTATATGCGCTTATTTCAAATAAGTTTAACGCATTTAAATTGCTTATAAGGGTATAAAATTAATCTGATGATAGTTTTATAGGCTTTATAAATATAAAGCTATTTGGAGCATTTATTTAAGCAAATTAAATGAAATAAATTAAACCTAAATATATGTGTTATTCTATATAAAACAAATCACAAATAATTTGTGGCTCTTTTTTATTGCATACCATTTCTCCTAAGACAAATATATTAAATTCTTTCCAAACTACAAAATATTTTCACGTTAAAATTGTTAAAAAAGTGATAAAAAAAAGATGAAATTTTTAACTATGTTTTTAGTAAAAAAAGTCGGTAAAAGTTTTGTTTTTTAAAAGTAAAGTATTATATTAGCTAATGTTAAAGGAAATAACAATATTAATTTAAATGGAAAGGAAAATAAGTATGTATAGCAAAGTATTTAACACTATTGACGAGTTTGGCGAAAATTTCAAAAAGGGTTCATTCGGACTTTATTGCGCCACATATACACCAAAAAAAGTGAACAAAACCCCAAAGGGTGAAACACTTAAAGAGAGTAAGCAAAATAAAACTTACGCTAAGTATGACGGACGTGTATTTACTTTAGCACTTTACGAAAATGCTTGCAGTGGTGTCAGTTATTATGCTTGCGTAAAATCTGAATGTAAGCGAGAAGGAATCGACTTTACTGATGAAGAGTTTAATATAGCTTTTCCAAAAGAGTCTACATACGCTGAAAAAGCTTCTGATAAGTTAGAAAACTTCTTGCTAAAGAAAAAAGATGGCGACCAAAGATATTTAAGACTATATCAAGGACGTAAACCTACCAAAGTAAAATACTTTACATTTTTGGACGACCGACTTGCCACAGAAGAAGAAGAAAAAGATATACTAAAGTATACCACACCAAAAAAAGCAAGCGCAAAGCAAGAAGCTTTAAACATTAAGAATATTATAGGTGTGAAGAACTTCAAAGAAGAAAATGTAATTTTCTTAGCGCAAGGAGAAAAAGCTTGGGCGAACGAAAGATTTGGTAACTTTGGTACATTTGAGGATATTACCAAACTTATTCACGAACTGAACAAGTAAAGTACTTAATTAAGTACCTATAAGGGATAAGGATTTATATTCTTATCCCTTATTCCTTTATTAAGAATTTAAGCCACCCATAAAAAAAATAGAAAAAAAGAGCCAAAAAGTTTTGTAGTTTAAAAAGAAAATGTTATATTAGACAACGTAAAACAAAGGGAGTAAATAAGATTTGTCAAATATTAAAGAACTATCCATAAAGCTAATTAAAAAATGATTGATATTATTAAATGATTAAAAAACGTATTGCTTGCGATAAGTAGTACGTTTTTTTTATTGTGTATTATTTTTCCTAAGACAAATATATTAAATTCTTTCCAAACTACAAAATATTTTAACGTTTATTTCAAATTTAGTGATAAGTGTTAAAGTAGTGTTAAAAACCCATTATTATTTCATTTTTTAGTTTGAATTTTATATATTAGTTGACGTAAACCAAAGGAGATATAAAATATGAAAATGACTGAAAAAAGAATTGGTAAAATTAAAGATGAGTTGACTAAATTCTTATTGAATGATAAGGAAACTATCAATATTGCTGATTTAAATAATATTGATTTAAACAAACTTGTTAAATCTGTTGTAGATGATGTTACTGATAGTTTTAAGAGCTATTTGCAAACCTATTGGCTAAGCAAAGAATATTTAGACGTTTCTTACCTTAAAATATACATCACCCCAAAAACTTACGTTCTTGTAAATTTAGATGAGGTTTGGGAGTTTACAAAGATACTTGTTAGTGAAAATAATGAAGAATTAAAAATTAAATAAAGAATGAAAATAAATATGGAAAAATTAAAGAACGCTATTAGTATATATGCTATTGAATTGGGTAAAAATGATATAGAGTTTATGGATAATCTAAAGAACGCTATTAATCAAGGTGTTCAAGAAGGGTTTAAAAAAACAGATAATGAAATTCTTGATGATACTGTTATCTTAACAAGACGTGCATTTTCACGTACACTTCGTAATATTAATCAACACATTGACGCTTACGTGGATATAATCCTTAAAGGTGGTATTTTTCCTAATTTGGACTATAATATTCGTTTATGTACAAATTATGGCGATTATATTCTTGATGATTATAAGTATACTGATGATATGATTGAAAAGCTTTTAGAAATTTTCAAAAAATATAATATTAGTAGTAACTACGCACAAAAATTACAATATAAATTGTTCATAATGCAAGCTATCAATGACGCTGAACAATTAGGGGAGGGAACTTGTGCAAGCATTTGCAATACAGTATATAAAGCAATAAGAACTGATTCGGACTGTATTGTATTAAAAGATAAAGAAGGAAAATTAAAAATTGGTGGTTTATTTAAATAGATTTGTTCATAATAAGGTAGGGAAAATAACTCTACCTTATTTCTTAAACATTATTTTTCCTAAAACAAATATATTAAATTACTTCCAAACTGCCAAATAATTTAACATTTATTTTAGTTTTTAATTCAAATGTTAAAGTCGTGTTAAAACCATTAAATCATTTCATTTTTTAATTTGAAAAAGTTATATTTACCTATGTAAAACAAATAAAAGTAAATATTATGATGATAAGAAATGTAGAAGTAGTTGCAGACAAGAAGTCTAATAATTTTATTATTTATAAGACTGATAGTGAGGGCTTTCACCATTCCATTTTTTTAACCCCCGAAGAAATGTTTGCATTAAAAAACATATTAAATGCAATAAAATAATTGCCAAAAAAGTTTTATAATTAAAAAGAATTTATTATATTAGACAAAGTTAAATAAATAAAGAAAGGAAAATTAATTATGAAGAATTACGAAATTGATATTAAGGCAGTCAATAATAAAATTAAAAGTGGTATCATCACTTTGATGAAAAATCATAATGTTGAACATATGGAATTATCGGACTGCATTGTCTCTCTTGAAGAATGTGGTTTTACACTGCGTCTTAAATTTGAGGGAAAACGTATTCTTGAAATTAATGATATAAATGAAGTTAGCCCATACACTTTGCGGTCTGTATATGAAGAAGTATATAGTGCAATATTCAGCGACTATTATCAAATTATCAAGCAAGAAAATATTGTACCAAAAGATGAAGCTTCAATAACTGATTGCTATGAAGATACGTTTTACGTAAAATATGGTATGAAAGTGTATACGCTGATTAATGATGCACGTTATTGTGGTGGTCACGGTGTGACTAATGTGGCTTGTTATTCACCTTTAGCTTTATCTAACTTTGGTTGGAATGATAAAAGACTTGAAAACTTGAAAGTTGGTGAAATGATTAAAAGTTTAAGTATGGAAGGTGCAAGTGTTCTACGACTATTTTAAGGTACTTAATTAAGTACATATATTGCAAAGTGTTAAATAAGTGTTAAAACCTTAAATAACACTTTGTAATTAAAAAGAAATTAATATATTAGTTCACGTAAGTTAAACAAAAAAAGTAAATAAGATATGGAACGTAAGCTTTATAATTTCATCTTAAAAGATTATTTCCATTTTAACACTGATGGGACTGATAGCAAAGGTATTGCCGTATATGATGAAATTACTAATATACTTATAACTGAAATAGAAGGTGAACAACTTGAATCGTTTTGTGACGAGGAAGAAAATGAATTGTGGGACTACATAAAAGATTATTTGTAATATGGTAACAAAAGTAATAGTACTTTCAATTAATGCGAATTGGTATGAATCAAAGGGCATTGATACATCTCACCTAAGAAAATCAAAGTGGGAGGACGCACGTGAATGGCTTACAAACCAATTAAAAGATGGTGAACAAGCTTTTAGCATTAGCGAAATGGATTTAAGCACTATAAAGCATAATGATACAATTTGTGGCGCATGTGGTGATAATGTGATTATTTGGTTTATTTAATAAGAGAAGGTAACATATAATGTTACCTTTTTTTAATTATGTTATTTTTCCTAAGACAAATATAATAAAAATAATCCGAACTACCAAATAAAAAAGCAAGAAAAAAAAATAAAAAAAGTTTGGAAAAAGTTTTGTAGTTTAAAAAGAAAATGTTATATTAGTCAAAGTTAAACAAAGAAAGAAAGGAAAAGTAATTATGACAACTATCGAGAAATTAACATCAATCGTGAACAATGAAAAGGTTGGTAACTGTTTTTTTAATCTGTATGACAGGTGGCGTGATGAAAGCGAGTATGAGGACATTAACCAGTATGGTGATGTAATTATCAAGACAATCAATAATCAATTTCCTCAATTCGGTGCATCACTTGTAGCCTCAACCAAAAGACCGTTTGGTGTAAAGATTAATCTTGACGGACAGAAATTCCATATTAAGATTAAACTGAAAGGTGGTTATGCTGTTCTATCCGTTTTCAAATGTGTTAAATAATAATATCATTAACATTTATTAACACAATTTATTTGGTATATTAAAAGCAAATCATTATATTAGTCAAAGTTAAACAAAGAAAGGAAAAAAAGATATGGCAAAGAAGAAAAAAATCAATTTTGAAAAAGAGATTTGGGAAGGTTGGACTGTAGGCGACTTCATTAATGAGCTTAAACCACTATTCATACAGATACAGAGTGGGCAGTCTTGTTATCCGCCAATGAAAAATCGTGAAGAATTAAAATTATGGTGTATGGATAATCAACCATACTATAAGAAATATATTAAAGATGTTGTTGATTATTTTGAACAATTTATCTAAATGTTAAAAGTGTTAAAACATTTATAAATTTAAAAATAAAATTATATATTTGCAATATAAATAAAATATTATATTAATAATATTAATTATATAATATATTATTATAATATATAAATATTTTAATATTAATATAATAATAAAAAAGCACTATCAATGAGGATAATCTTTGCTTAAAGATTTTCTAAACAAGTTGCAAATTGATTATTAAATCTAAAAGCTATCAGTTACAAATGATATAGATTATCCTCATTACCATTATAGGGGCTCGTAGCTCAGTTGGTCAGAGCAGCAGACTCATAATCTGAAGGTCGTGGGTTCAAACCCCTCCGAGCCCACAAATCTACTTTCATAATGTTTAGTTTTAATTGTTTAATGTTGTCAAGAAGTGTTGTCTGATGATAGATAGCACTTTTTTGCTATATATTATTTTTCTTAAGACAAATATAATAAATTCTTTCCAAACTACCAAACAATTTAACGTTTATTTTAAATTTAATAGTAAATGTTAAATCAGAGTTAAAAAGCAAATAATGCTTTGTTTTTTAGTTTGATTTTTATATATTAGTTGACGTAAGTTAAACAAATAAAGAAAGGAAATAAATTATGACAAAGGAACAAGTTGTAAATATTCTAAATGGAATGGATTGCGAAATTGCACAAGTTGAATTTGCATTTTATATGGAAAGTCTCTATTGTCAGCATGATGTGCTTGTATATCTCGTTGATGAGCCTTCAAATGATGACCAAATTATTAATTCTATGCACCATTGGATATACTCTAATATTGAAGAATTTAATGACGAAATAGAAGACTATACAAATGATACACTTGAATTTCTAAACGTTACAGAGTTTATATCTGATTTTGATGATTAATAATCAATATCAAATAAAAAAAAACAAACAAGAGTAATAACAATTAAAAGTAAAAGTAATTATGAAAGATTTATTTAATTCATTTAATGATTTTCAAGAGGAACAAGCAAAGGTGATAAATTTTCACAATAAGATAACTGACACAATCGTATACCTTTTACAAAAGACAGGTAAAATCCTTATTCCAGAGGATGAACAGGAAGACTACTGTTTTACTTATCTTGATATGGAAGGAACATACACGACAAAGGCTGTGATGATTGACCCAGGTAACTCTGATAAGTATTGTCTTATCGTTACTTCTGATGATAACGGTGATGAATATACTATTGACGTGGATGACATTAATTCGGATATGATTATTGAAGAAAGAATTCTTAGACTTGTTTTCAATAAGTATAATGATATTGAAGGGTAAATAATTAAATAAAAAAGTAGCAAAAAAATTGTGCATTTAAAAGCAAATCATTATATTTGTCAAAGTTAAACAAATAAAGAAAGGAAAATAAATTATGAAGAAAAAAGTAATTAAGCCATTTGACTTAAAAGTATATAATAATAGTGCTAAAGCCCGAGCAAGGACCCAAACAAGGGACGGTCATAAAGTTAAAATTGTATACACTGATGTTAAAAAGCCAAATTTTCCTATCATTGGGTTGATTAAGTTAGAGGATGGCAGTGAAGCCGTTCAATCTTATACTACAGAAGGTAGAATTTATTATAAAGGTCCTATTAGTGATAATGACTTAGTAATAGTTGAAGAAGTAGAAGTAATAGAAGACTTTTGGAGTGATAAAGAAAAAGTAGATATTGAAGGGTATGGTATCTCTATAGATTCTATAACAAACTATTGTTTCGTGAAAAGAACTGTTGATGATTATTGCTTATTTAAAACAGAGAAACAAGCTAAATCAGCAAGAGCAATGGCAAAGATTACCCAAATAATGGCTAATGATATTAAGAACTTTGGCGGTGTTGTTACTGATGAAGAATGGACAGACGATAATTGGAAGTATGTGATATTTAGGTCGTGCAATCATAAAAATAGAATAGGAGTAACAGCTGTATATTGTGATTACCATTTTCTTGCTTTTCATACAGCAGCCCAAAGAGACTTATTCTTAGAAAAATATCGTGATTTGGTTAGTGACTATTTTATGCTTGATTAATATTATAAAAGGTAGGGAAAATATCCCTACCTTATTTCTTACATATTATTTTTCCTAAAACAAATATAATAAAAACAAACCAAACAGCCAAACTTATTAATAATTTTTAGATTAATAGTGTTAAATGTTAAAGTTGTGTTAAAGTCATTAAATAGTTTCATTTTTTAATTTGAAAAGGTTATATTTACCTATGTAATCAAAAAGGAAATAATAATATAAATTTAAAGAAAAACTATAATAATATGGAACAGAAAAATATAACTATAACAATAGATGATAAAATATATAAACTTACAGATGACTTCTTACTTTGTAGTGAATGTAGTTTATATCATTTTTGTAAAAAATCAGGAAATTCTTATCCTTGTCCTGCTCATGGATTAGGAGGTGAAAGTTTTGTTGAAATAAAAGTTGAAAAATAAGAGGAGGTAGAAACTATGGACTACGAAGAGAAATATAAAGAGGCTCTTAAAAGAGCAAGAGAGCTTCATCTTAGCAACGATGTATTGCAATATATATTCACTGAATCCAAAGAAAATGATAATCATTGCTTTCGCCCACTGTCTTCAATGACCGAAGAAGAAAAAATAGAATTATATACAAAAGCGGGCTTTTATTATCACTCAAACTTTGAATTGGAAACAGATGAATTTAGGGCTTTTTCAGACGCTATTTCTGAAAATAAATTATTTCTACCATACCCAATATGGGGAGATGATTTAGCCAAAGTATATGATTGGTTAAATGAACATAACTACGATTATCGTGGCTTAATTTAAAATTATTTGATGATTGATTGATATGAAAGCAAAGGAAGCACCAGAGAAATTATACTTTTTTGAGGGTGAGCCAATTTTGTCTGCCCGTTCAAAGAAAAGAGAAGACGCAAATATCGAGTACACTCGCACTGATGCCTTTATAGATAATGCTTGCGAGTATTTTCGTAGATGTTTAGAAGACACTAAAGTTAAAGATGACTATAGAAACATCTTAGTACGAGGTATTCAAGCAAGCTATACGTCAGTGGAAGAGTTTATTGAGGACTTTAAAAACTATATGAAAGGAAAGTAAGTATGAAAATTTACACATTAACTAAAGAATATTGTTTTGATGGTGAAGTCACCTTTGAGGTTATAGAAGCATATAAATCAGAAGAACAAGCCATTAAAGCTATGAAGTGCCAACACGAAAGCTATATTAATGCTGCCACACTGATTGGGTTGCTTCATAACGAAAATGAACTTTATATAGAGGAAACTAATAATTCAATTTATGTATCGGATGAAACTGATTCAAAGTTTTATTATTTATTAAAAGTTGAACCAACATTTTTACACGATTAAAATAGCAAATATAATAAAATAAACAATGTATAGGTACTTATTTAAGTACTTATACATTTATATAAAAATACATATGAATAAAAAAGATTTTATTTCTGAATTTAAAAAGAACTATCAGTATATTTGTGTTATGGATAATATTATTGAATATTTTTTCCTTAACTTATATAATAAAGATGAAAGTCTTGAAATTAATTTAGACAGATGTTCTGATTATATTCTTAGCCACGATTTGGCTGATGAAGTGGAAATATAATGTTAAAAAGTCTTAAAATATTTCGTAGTTTAAAATGAATTTTATATATTAGCATTATAACAAAAAAGAAAGGAATTAAATATGAACAGTACAAAGTATGCAATTTTAACTGATAATATTGAAAAAGCTGAAATTCAGTTATTAACGAGTCTTAAAACAGACCTAAAGGAAAAAGGTGAACTCCAAATTAGTTATGCTGATGAACCCGTTGAATTTGCTTATCTTGATGATTGTGGTGAAAGAAATTTAGTTACCATTGATAAAATCAAACAAGACGGTATTTCTCCGACTATGGTACACACTATTAAAATCAACTGTGAAGAAGCTGATGAATGGATTTGCCTTATAGAACTTGGTTTTGATGTTATTAAAGAATTAGTAGCATACATTAATTGGAAATAGTCTATGGAAACATTTCACGAAAGATTAGTAAAACACCTTAGTCACCTATTTTTAGGGTCTACGGTGTATATCAAAGAAAACGTTACAAATAAAATGCAAACTGATGGCATTAGATTTGCCGATATGGAAGTTGCAGAGGATGGCGACCTTAGTACGCTTGTAACGTTCGATATTGGGGAGCTTCAAACCACCGTTGTTCTTACGTGGGAAGTTCAAGACAATGGTAAATTTAAGTTAGCGAATATTGAATAAAATGGGGATAATTAAAAGGGCATTGCTTGTGATAAGCAGTGCCTTTTTTGCTATATATTATTTTTCCTAAGACAAATATAATAAATTATTTCCAAACTATGAAATCTGCTAACATTTTTTAGAATAATTGTGGGTAACTGTTAAAGTAATGTTAAAGTGATTATATTATTTCATTTTTTAATTTGATTTTTATATATTTGCCAATGTAATCAAAAAGGAGATAAAAAATATGGCATTAATTAAAAAGAACATCACTGATGTAATTAAGAGTGATTTTGTAAATCATAACCGCAAGGTACAAATTGTACTTGCAAGTCCTAACACTGACGAAACTATAATCATCTTGAATGATGCTTATGTTCGTAATTATTATGAATGGGAGTTGTTTGAAGGGATGTTTGAAGGTTTTAAGAACCGTAGCAATCTTCCTATAGAGTATTTCAAACTATGCGCAAGAGCAGTTGATTATATGGAAGATGGTACTGCATATAACCCTCTTGGAATAAACGTTAGCCTTTTGGAATACAAAGGTTAACGAATGTTAAAGATTAACTTAGCATTTTGTTATTTGCAATATTATTTATATATTTGCACTGTTAGAAATAACGAAAAGAATATTAATTAAATATTACATATATGACTTTTGAAGTTGAATATTGGAGAGGTTCATTATATGGTAGTGAAAGACATAGCACAACACAATGGACTTATGAAACCAAAGAGGAATTTTTTGTTAAAATGTTACTTGAAAACTTTCACTTTGATAAAACGTCTTCCAATCCTGATTTTTATCGCTTTAAAGATGAAAATTACGATGGAATGCAAAAAGAATACGATGAATGGTATTCAAGCCTCAGCGAAGAAAAGAAAGCTGAATATTACACCAAAGCTTAACATCATTTAACAAAAGAATGTTTGATTTTTAAATTAATTATTATATATTTGCAATGTAATTAAGAAATAAAAACAAGGGAAGTTACAGCAATCTTATTTAAATATATGATTAATTAAGATTCTAATAAAAGTAGTTGCATCACCATTTAACCGACATCTTGGTGATGAAACAAGACGAAATGGCAAAAGTCTTAAAAAATAGCTACTTCCCTAAATTAAGATATTTTTGGTTAGTTCCATAGTACTGATATTTAGCAGTATAACAAAATGGGGAATGTGGTGAACATTCTGACTTTACTTAAAGTCTGCATAGGTGCAAATCCTATCTAACCAACAATTTGGTTGTTTCCTTAGTCACTATTTTGAAGTGATAGCAAAAAGGGGAATGTGGTGAACATTCTGATACTTAGGTATCTGCGGTGGTTTGAACCCATCACAACCAACAATTTGGTAATTTCCATAGCTTGCATTATTGGGCAAAGAAAATGGGGAATGTGGTGAACATTCTGATACTTAGGTATCTGCGGTGGTTCGAACCCACCATTACCAACCCATATTTAATACCTCCTTTCGATGTGGGGAATGTGTTATATTGTCTTACTTGCTACACGCATTTTATTTGGGGCTTTATAGCCATTCCCCTTTATAATAAAGAAGGTTTAATAAAGAATTTTGGTGGTTTCCATAGTACTGATAATAGCAGTATAACAAAATGGGGAATGTGGTGAACATTCTGATACTTAGGTATCTGCATTGGTGCAAATCCAATACCATCAACTACATATTTCCTTTCTATGTGAAGGTGGCTATAGTGCATTAAGTGATAATCACTTTGATAAGCATAAACGTAAATAATAAAATAGTCAAACAAATACGTTTACCACCTTCACGCTTTGAAAGAACAACTTTGTTCCACACCTCGGAACACAATAAATAACTTAACTAATTAAAAGACATTGCTTGTGATAAGTAGTGTCTTTTTTTTATTATATATTATTCTTCCTAAAACAAATATATTAAATTCTTTCCAAACCACCAAACTTATTAATATTTTTTATACTTTTTCATTAAAGTGTTAAAGTCGTGTTAAAGTCATTAAATCATTTCATTTTTTAATTTGAAAAGACTATATTTGCCTACGTAATCAAAAAGGAAATAAAAATATGGCAAATTGTATTGATTGTAATAAAGAAATTAATGATGTTAGGTATATTAGATACGGTGGTTTATGTATGTGTTGCTATGAGAAGCAAGAACGTGAACGTAAACGTATGACGTTGAAATGGATATATCTAACCAACAGAGAAAAACGTGCTGTAGAATTATTCCTAAAGAAATTTGACGCAGCAAAAATTAATGATAAGGTAAAACAAGACAAAGAAACACCTTATAACGTTATAGCAGAATTATTCAGTTTATATTATTGTATACCAAAAAGTAAGAGTAAAATTATTACTATGTATGTTTGCAAAAGATTAAAGTTTAAATATTAACACTTTTTTAACACAAAAAAGTTTGATAATTAAAAAGAAAAGGTTATATTTGCCTACGTTAAAAACAAACAAATAATTAGTTAAGTTATGAATACATTTAATATGACAATTGAAGAAAAGAAGAACTTCTATGGTAATTTGATTTACACTACCCACGCAAAGGTAGCAAAAGCAATAGGAATTAAGGAACTTGTTCCGATTAATGCTACATCAAAGCAAAAGCATACACTCAACAACAAAGGTGTATTGGAATTTCTTCTTTATCTTACACCTTATAAGTTGGACAACCATACTATGTGTCCAAACGCTGAACATTGCAAAATTAATTGCTTAGCGGGAAGTGGTATTAATGTTCTTTACAAATATAATACTGAAAGTCCTATAGATAGAGTAAGACGTATCAGAACTGAATTGTTCTTATATAACCGTGATGTGTTTATGCAAATGTACTTAGAAGAACTTGACAAAGCTTTTGAAAAAGCAAATAAATTAGGACTGCGATTTTTAGCTCGTCTAAACGGAACTTCTGATTTATCTCCATTAATGTTCAAATATCAAGGTAAAAATATACTTGAATTGCGCCCAAACGTTACTTTTAATGAATATACAAAAGTACGTGCATATTTAGACCTACAGAAAAAATACAATAATATAGACTATACTTTGTCTTATAATGGTTATAACGATAATGACGCAAAATATGCACTTGAAAATGGTACACGTGTTGCAGTCGTTTTTGATTTGAAGAAAAATGATACACTACCTAAAAAGTTTAATGGATATGAAATAGTGAATGGCGATATTAGTGACGTTCGTGCAGACGACCCAAAGAACGTTGTAGTGCTATTACATTATAAACCTTCAAAAAAGACTATCGTAAACGGTCACTATGCGAAACAAATTAACAACCCTTTCATAATTCAAAAAGATGATGAAAGAGTAGAATGGTAAAAAAATAAAAAAGGTAGGGAAAGCAACCCTACCTTTTCTTATATATACTATTTTTCTTAAAACAAATATAGTAAATTATTTCCAAACTACAAAATTTATTAACATTTATTCCAATAAAACCTTAAAGTGTTAAAGTAGTGTTAAAAACCCATTATTGTTTCTTTTTTTAAAAGCAAAGTGTTATATTTGCTATCGTAAGTTAAACAAATAAAGAAAGGAAAATAAATTATGAAAAAAGAAGTAATTAAACCATTTAATTTAGAAGCTTATAAAAAAGGTGCTAAAGTTCAAACAAGAAGTGGTGCTGAGGCGAGAATTATCTGCACTGATGCAAAAGTTTACCATTTCCCTATTATTGCATTGATTGAGACAGAGGATGGTGGCGAACACGCTGAATGTTATACTTCTGAAGGAAGGCTTTATTCTAAAGGAGAGCTTGACGCACTTGATTTAGTGATAGTTGAAGAAGTTGAGCAAGAGTTTTGGAGTGATAAGGAAAATAAAATTGCTAATGGGTATTTTATTGAATCTGATTCACGCATTGCATATTGTACATATGTAAAATATAATCAGAACCGTTACAAAAACTTTGCTAACAGAAAACAAGCCATATCAGCTATTGCAATGGCAAGAATTAGTCAAATAATGGCTAATGATATAGAAAACTTTGGTGGAGTTATCACTGATGAAGAATGGAAAAATAGCGAGACAAAATATGTAATATACAGAAATTGCAATAAAATTTCTACAATGATTTCAAGTTGTGAATACTACTTTCTTGCTTTTCATACAAGAACTCAAAGAGCTTCATTTTTGGAAAAATATTGGGATTTAGTTAAAGATTACTTAATGATTGACTAATAGTTTAAACTACCCACAAGTTAAATACTTGTGGGGGTTCATTACGAAATTTTATTATGAAAAAATATAGAAGTGTTAAAAGTGCGTATCGTGATGGTTTTAGGATTGATAATTTAAAAGATTACGGTGACTATTGCATTATTAGTCTTAGTAACCCTAATAATGATGGGAAACTAATGCTTGAGGAAACAAAAAATAAACTTATAAAGTTTTTTGGAATAGAAAAATTATCATTATTGTTACACGAAAAAGGTTGTTAATATGAAACGAAGTACATTAATAAAGAGAATCAACAAGCAAATAAAGTTGAAAAATGCAAAAAGCATAGTTGGAATTAAAACATTATTTGATATAGCTAATCAAGAATATGGTAGTTACTTTAACGGTAAAGATATTATTAGACCGTGTGGTTATTATGGTAGATTTGCAAGACACAAATCAAAATACAATTATATGTACGCTATATGTGATTTGCTTGACCTTTGTAAGGTTAAATACGTAAAAGGTAATGACGCTCCACGTGGTGGATATGAAGGCAATTATATTAAATTAATTACTAAAATAGAAAAAGGATAAGGTGATAAACCTTATCCTTTTCTTATATATACTATTTTTTCCTAAGACAAATATATTAAAAACAAACCAAACTACCAAACTTATTAACAATTATTTTATTTTTAATAATAAAGTGTTAAAGTCGTGTTAAAGCTATTAAATCATTTCATTTTTTAGTTTGAATTTTATATATTTGCTTACGTAACAAATAAAGGAGAATTGATATGGTAAATAAATTTATTTTTAAACGTAATGGTGATGTAATTTTTAACGATTTCAAAGTTGGTACTTTTGAAGTCAAGCATCCTAATAAAGATAATAATGATAATGATTTAGTTCCTATATTATGGGTGTTCCACGGTAAAGAAAAAGACTTATTTGGCTATAGGCGCAAACATTTGGAAAGATTTATTTGCGCTTATTTGAAAAAATATCATCATATAATTGAACCATATGAAGAATATATTAAAGGTATTGTCAATGTGGATGAAAATGCACACGAAATAAGCATTGAAACTAATAACGTTTCTGTTTCTTCTACTACATTACAAAAATTGCAATTATTGTATAAATATGAAATTGAGGCTGTTATTGTGTCAGAGACACAATATATAAAAACCCCACATATTGTATATAAAATACATAAATATTAAATGTTAAATAAGTGTTAAAACAAGGAAAATATTTCATTTTTTAGTTTGGTTTTTATATATTACCAACATCAATAAAAAACAATAATAATTTAAACATAGGAGGTATAAATAATGAAAACATTTGGAACAGAAAACGCAGTAGTAGTAGCAGAAATCGCTTACATCATTGCCAAAGTAATGAACGCAGACAATAAAAAGAAAGATAGTGTTTGTCACTATTCTTCTCTCTATCGAGCTACAATTAGTGAATTTGAAAACCACGGAATTGAAATTGATGCGCTTGGAAAACACGGCTATCGTTTCCACGTACCACATCACCGTTCAAATGCTTACAAGTATCTGAAAGAAGCCTATGGCGATAAAGGTTTTGAAAACGCAGTCGTTTCAGAAGAAACAGATTACATTGTAGAAAAGATTCGCTCTTTGAAGAATAAGTTGGAAAAGAAAGATACCATTTGCCACTACTCACACCTTTTAAAGGGTACATTAAAAAACTTAGATGCTATTGGTATCGTTTGCGATAATAACCCTTCACCTTATGGTTCATCGTATTGCTTCCACTACCCTACCAAAAAATCTAAAGCTTGGTATCGTCTTAATATGTATGGCAAAGTAAATAAGAATAAATAATGAAAAAGTTAATAATTCTATCAATGTTTATCGTGTCTTTAGGGTGTAAAGCAGCCACCCTAAACGGCACTTATACAAATGGCAAAGTTGCTTATACGTTTACCAATGATACCTTATGTATTGATGAAATTGGTGTAGAAGGCAATTGCTTTGCGTATAAGATGTTAGGAAAGCATATCCAAACAATAGACGCATTAGACCAATCGGACTCGTCTATCGAAATATATAGGGTATATAAGAAAAAGATTAAGTTACTTATAGGTAATAAGATTTATACTTTTAGAAAAAAATAGCATACTATGGCTTTAGGTTACGAATATAATAGAGCAATTCATCAAAGGGATGAAGCGAAGCAAAAAATTGGTATGGAGTTCAGTCTTAAATATGATGTAGAACGTTTTGGCAAGTATACTATACCAAAAGGTACAAAGGTAAAAGTTATTGACTATTTTTGGATGTATGGATATGTTATACGTGACAATAAAGGAAGGGTTGGAAAAGTTTGGGAAGTTGGATAAAAAAATAAGTGGTGATTTATTTTGAATTTATGAATTAATTATATATATTTGTAGAGGAAGATGAAAATGGTAATAGTTGCATCATCTATCATTTAGGCTAATAGCCTATCTATTAGGTTAAATGAAAGTTTTAATTGGCGAATTAAAATTAATGGTGGTGCATTTAGGTTTGAAGTGATGACTCAAGCCTATCAAAGGGGAACAACCTTTTTAAGTTAATGATGTACCTTATTTGGTACATCATTTTTTTATATATTATTTTTCCTAAGACAAATATAATAAAAATAAACCAAACTACCAAATAAAATTACGAGAAAAAAAAATAAAAAAAAGTCTTCAAAAAATTTGCATATTCAAAAGTAAAGTATTATATTTGCTATCGTAAGTTAAACAAATAAATAAAGAAAGGAAATTAATTATGAAGAATTATGAAATCGCAATTGAGTCATTTACTAAAAAAATTTTAAATGACATTGCCACTTTGATGAAAAATCACAATGTTGAATGTGTAGATTTATCAGAATATATTGGTTGTCTTGAAAATGGCTGTTTTGTACTGCGCCATAAATTTGGAGGGCAACATATTGATGATATTGACCTATATAGAGCGCAGCATTTATACGAAAACGTCTATAGGGAAATATTCAAAGACTACTATGAAGTCATCAAGCAAGACAATATTGTGTCAGAAGGCAACACCTCATTAACTGATAGTACTGAAAAGACATTTTATGTACGTTACGGTGTGAGAGTATATATGATAATTAATGATGCACGTAATTGCGATGGTCAAGGTATAATTAAAGTGGCTTGCTATTCACCTTTAGTATTATCTAAATTCGGTTTGAACGATGGAAGACTTAAAAATCTGAAAGTTGGCGAAATGATTGAAGCCTTAGATATGGAAGGTGTAAGCGTTATGAGGTTAATGTAAAAGTACTTAATTAAGTATATATAGCAAAGTGTTAAATAAGTGTTAAAAACTTAAATAACGCTTTGTAATTAGAAAGAAATTAATATATTAGTTAACGTTAAACAAATAAATAAAGAAAGGAAATTAATTATGGAACAGAAATTTGATGAAAATTTGATGGAAGCAGCTTCTAATATTGGTGCGTTTACTTTCACTAACGCATTAGAAAAAATGACTACTGAAGAACTTAGAAGAATTTATAATGAACTTTTTCAGCACGATAGTGTTTGCCTTAAATTAGCTTTAAATGAAGACGGTTCTACTGAATGGTCTGACTTCTATTGTGATAGTGAAAATTTTGGTAGTATTTCTAATGACTGCCTTTATTCCGTTTTAGAAGGTAATAAATGGATAGTCTTTGATAATGATACGTATTATACCTTTAAAAATGATGATGACCTCAAAGCATTTATAATTAATGCGAAATTGGGCTACTTATTTGCAGAATATAGAAATTGCTTTAGAGACGATGATAATATGAAAAAATTTCTACTTAGTGTTATTTTTAGAAAATAATAAAAATGGGAGTAAAAAAACTCCCATTTTTTTTGTTTATATAAAAAGAAATGATTATATTTGTCAACGTTAAATAATTAAAGAAAGGAAATTAAATATGGTAGCAACAAATCAGTGGGTAATTGAAAATTTCAATAAGTACAATGAACTTGTATTTAATAACGAATTACCTAATATTAATGAACAATTTGAAGTCAATGGTAGACGCTTTGTTTTTGGTGTTGGCTTATGCAAGTCTAAAACCTATTGCGGTATCTTTAAAATAAGACCGTTAAAGTACTATTGCGCTATTGATATTTCAACGTATTACGACAGAACAGAAGAAGGACTTAGGGACACTTTAGTGCACGAAATGTGCCACTATTATATTTTCTTCAAAGGTATACGTGATACGTCAACCCACGGCAAATATTTTAAATCTCTTATTGCAAAGTATAATCGTTTACACGGCTTGAATATGGGTGTTAGAAGCACTGATAAACTAAAAACTATTGCCATACCTAAAAACGAAAGTTATTACCTTATGTTTATGGTTACTAAAAAAGGTGATTACTTTATATGTAATGCGCACAAAAAATATGCTAAGTTGATTAATAGAAAACTTACAATACGTAACATATTAACCGAAGCACATTGGTATCGTAGCACTAACCAAATGTTTCAAACGTGGGCAAAGGTACGAACATTAAGAGGTATCAAAGTAACCAAACAACGTTTTGAAGAACTTGAAGCAATGGTAAAAAATGAAGGGAAAGAAATAACAGAACTATTATAAAGAAGGGTAATAATAACACCCTTCTTTTTTATTGAATATAACTCTTCCTAAGACAAATATAACATATTAAATTCTAACTATGAAATAAATTTAAACTTTTTAACAATTAATGTTTTGGTTTAACATCGTTTTCTTATATATTTGCAATACATTAAAAATAAAATAGAAAATGGAAAGAATTAAACGTGAAGATTTAGAAAAAATGTATAATAAGATGGTTGATGAAAAAGATTTAACCATCTTAGGTTTTAAGAAAAAGCTACACTTTGAAATTTATGATGGCTTAGCTTATTGCCCTAATTATGAAGGTTCAGAATATTTAATGAAATATCCTCGTCTTGAATTTATTGAAAATTCGGTTGAAATGCAAGACGAAATTAGAAAATATCTTAAACTTGATGAAAAGGTTAAGATTTCTGTTCTTCATATTTTGCAGACATTTAATGCACTTGCTAAAGATGGCGATAGAATTTGCTATTCAAGCAAAACAAAAGGCTATAAGCCACAAAATATGTGGTTAGTTCAGAATTTATTAAGCAAGTAATTAAAACCCTTAAAAACGAAAAAAAAATGGCAAGAAATTATACTATAACTTTTTCATACAAAGCAAATATCACTGTTGATGTTACGGGTGATTTTCACGATGAAGGTGAAGCACTTGATGCAGCTCGCACCATAGCCGAAGATGCAGATATTAATGAATTTTCACTTGGTGCTGAATTGGAAAGTAGGATAGTATCAACACGTTAATGCAATACTTTTCATTATTTGTTATTTTTAAATTGTTATTACAACAATGGGAATGGTAGAAATGCTATTCCCATTTTTTTTTATTGTATACTATTTTTCCTAAGACAAATATAATATATTCTTTTCAAATAACCTAATTTATTAAACATATTTAACAAAAAAAATTAATAGTTAAATAACATTAAAAAGAAGAATAATTTTTTCTAAAAAAAATTGCCGAAAAGTTTTGTTTTTTGAAAATAAAATAATATATTAGGTGAAGTAACAAATAAAGAAAGGAAACAATTTATGAGCGAAACAAAAGTTTTGACAAAGGTATCAACTGAAAAACCTTCATTATCTATTGTTAGACGCACTATTGCAGTTAAACAAGGTGATAATGCTGTTTATATGACAAAGAACGATGTGAACGCAATGAGGATGCTTCAAGAGGGTAAATTTGATGGTAATGTATATACATCAAACGTATTACCACGGACACGTTACACACTACTTAAAGATGGTGTAATACTTGCAACTTGCAAAGATGAGGGTCACGATGACGTTGTTACTATCAGCCCAAAGGTTGCAAAATGGATAACCAATTTTAGAGATAAATATCGTCCACGATTGGCATTTGATAAAGATTTTAGAAGTAGATATTAATTATCTACTTTTAAAGTTTTTTTATATTTTGTATTCTGAATTGAAAAAGCATTTTAATATATTCAATTTTATAGTTAAGGTTATTTATACATAACGTTGGTGAACGTTAAAATTGTGTTATGTAATGAGGTGCAATTGTATGCTTTTTATAGTATATAGTTCACCTCATCACGTCTTAACTAAAAGTGTGAATGTGAGTTAAAATAGTTAAATTAAAAATAACAGGTATAATACGAATTGAAAAAACTTAAACGAATCTTAACACGTATAAAAGATGTGTTTGATTTTAATTATTACGCAATAAAATACGTATGCTCACCAAATACGATGTTGGAAGCGACAAACGATTGGTTTGAAGCTAATAGAGGAATTCAACGTGGGTATATATTTATATATACAACCGATATATACATGTGTGAAACACCGCATCCAATGACAATTATAAAAGCTAAAGAGCATAAGGAATACATAGTAAATAAATATAAAGTTAATCCTAATGATTTATCTATAATACAAGTATAGGTACTTAATTAAGTACATATATAGCAAATAGCATATAAATTATAAAGAAATAATTAGTAATTCATAATAATATTGATATGAATGATGTATGAACGATGGCCATACAGTTCCTTCAAAAGCAGAATTACCAATTAACGTTGTACATACCAATGTAGGTACTTAATTAAGTACTTATAGCAATATTAAATAGCCTAAAAGGGATAAATCTATGAAAGCAAGTGAATTGATGATATCAGATTATCTATCTTATAAAGGTAGGATAATCAAAGTAGCAAGTATAACAAAAAAGAAAGTTGGCTACCATATCAAAGATAATGAAAATCGTATGCACTATGCAAGACTGTGCGATTGCGAACCTATATCAGTTACAACAGAGATTCTTGAAAAGAATGATTTTCTTGCCAACAAGCATATTTATCCATACCCGTATTATGAATATATAAATGAGAAGGACAAATTAAAGATTGGGTTTGCATTTCCACAAGGAAATAGGACATCATACAAAGAACCTTGGGCTTATATTGATTCAAAAAATGTTTTTATTGAACATTTACCTTGTATGTTTGTTCATCAGCTTCAACATGCTTTAAACATTAGAGGGGTTGAAAAGGAAATAATTTTATAAACTATATAGAAGAAGTAAACTATGTCGCATTGTAATTTAAAAATGGATGATGATTGCTATGGTTGTGGATATTATGGCTCAGGTGATATTGAGGGCTGCGAATTAACAATCAAATTTAATAAGAAATTTCCAAACGGTACTGATAAGCAATATGAACAATATATGCTCTCTAACAGAAGAGCTAAAATGTAATAAATATGATGTGTTATATAAACAAAATGGGTAGAATGAAAAAATAAAATCATTCTACCCATTTTTTATAATATAGTTTTTAAAATTATGCTAAAAAAGGCTATAAGGTACTTAATTAAGTACCTATACAGCTATTGAGCTATATATTAGTTATGCCCATTTTCTTTATAACGTGCGTCTCTTGCAAGTTCAACACCAGCGTCACCGCCACTAATAACAGCTTGTTCTATTTCCTTTCTCCACAACGATTGTTGTTCTTTTGTCAGTTGATTAAACAACTGACTTTCTATATTGAAAGAATAAGTTTCAGCATGAGCCTTTATGCCATCTTTAACACTTGAATATTGGACGCACTGTTCATAAGGGTCTTTCGTTTCAAGGGTGTCGATGTCTTGTAATAACACTTCCAAGGCATCCGCTCTTCTGTCGTCACCATTAGCATAACCTTTATTATAGGTTTCAATGCGTTCCTTTATTTCCTTCACTAAATCGTCTTTGCTTATATACTGTGTCATAACTTAGCTATCTTTAATTACAATCACTTTCACCTTGTCTCCAACGTTAACGCCAAGCGGAAGGCTCATATGGATGCTTGGAACAGACATAGTGTAATCTGCTACTTTTTCAATAGCCTTTGCCATCATTTGTTCATTTTTCCACTTAGCACCTCTATAAAAGCCTTTCGCAAAAGTCAATTCTTGTGTGTTATCTTCAAGTGCGTCAACAGTTGCAGCACCCCTATCATTATAACCTTTCCACTCTTTTGTGAGAGCTTCTTCAAAATCATCGCTTACAGGTTCTTCTTGTATGGAATCAATGTATTTAAGTATATCATTCCTCAAATCCCCAATAGTATGGTCAAATACATTGAATCTTTCAAATATACTTATAATACCATCCTTAAGTTCTTTTTTATCTTTATCTAACATTTGCTTTTTATGTTTAATTTATAAAACCAATATTATTAATCAAAAAATAATAGTGATGGACTCAACCATGACATTCTTTGGCCTCATCATAATCAGGTTCAGGCCATTGGTCATTCCTTATAATAACGCTTTTAATATGCGTTTTACCGTCAAGATAAGCATGAATCAACCTATGTGCCCCATCTATCAACTTATAATCTTCATCAAGAATGATTGGGAAAGAATAATCTGCTTTAAGAACTAATTGCATTTCTTTTGCAAGTTCCTTGAAAGTTCCAATGTTCCAATAATTGCCTTGATTAAGAAATGGTTCAACGTCTATATCATTTTGAGGGTTATCTTTTGTTGCTCCCCATAGTTTGGCATCTTCCCACGCTTTTCCTGCTTTGTAGTAATACCCATGCATAACTTTTAATATGTTTTGCTTTTATACTTTTTTTCCCTCACTGAGACAATTATTTCTCCAAATTTACATCTTTTACTTCAAGCGTATCAATGAAAGTAAGAAGGTGTTGAAGTACATTTATCTTTGCTTCGACCTGTGATACAAAGTCAATCCAAACCGTATCATTTCTGTCTGTTTTAGCTAATAGTTCTCTGTAGGCAGAAATGTAATTTTCTATCTCTGCTGCCAGAACATCTTTGTTTATATACTGTGTCATAGTTACAATATTTAATCATTGAATTTCTTTCACTTCGAGAGTTTTGAGGAATGCTTTTAATCCTTCCAAAACTTCTAACCTACCTATTATTGTACGATAGAACCAATTGAATTTCCATTTCCAAGTTTTCTTATATTCTTGATTGATTTTTTCAAGTCTCTCAATCTCCGATACTAATTTCTATACGTTCCTTTAGAAGTTCAAATGCGTCAGAAATCATCGACAATTCCTCTTTTGTGGCAAACTTGGATTCTCCTTTACAAGACAAATTCCAATATGGCTCTCCGTTCTTATCAAAGCAAATGGTAATTATATAATCTTCTTTATGCATATTTGCTTTTATTTAATTCAATAAAATAATTTTATTATCCTTTTAACTTCTTTAATTGCATTAACAATGCATAAAGATATGAATATGGCTCATATCCATTTGTATAAATTCTATTTTTATGTTTTGCATCATATACAACATCTGTAAGATGTTTTATTTGTTCATCACTCGGCTTCCAAGTATTCTGAGGTCTAAGGGATTTGAGCCTATCAATAACATTCTCTTTGGTGAAATTAGCACAAACAGTATCACCACATAGAGTGATTTCTTCTTTGCCTTTAAAACATTCTTCAATAATAGAAGTCAGAAATAAAATGTTGTTTTCAGCTTCTTTACTCCACTCTTGCTTTGATTGCGGAACAACTCTATCTTTTAGTGATTTTAGCCAATCAATTTCCTTTTGATAAGGATTTCTTTTCTCCATAGTAGCCCCATCCCAACAAACTTGGGCATCAAGAACTGAAAGGATATTTTTTATTCTTTTTTTATCCTCTTCACTCCAAGCATTATGCTTTTTATTCATTGGTGGATACTCATAATTATTTTGGTCTTTAATTGCAATCAATTCGTTGTTACAATGATAATATTCATCATCAATAGAAACAACTACAGGCAAACCACTTGTAATACCTTTAGAAGCTTCTTGTAATGTTCTCATTGTATCTCCAACCTCAAACTTAGGAGTAACAATCTTCTTCAATTCTTTCTTATCAAAGTCAAAGGTATATCCCGCATTAGCCATTGCTTTTTCAAGTTGTTCACGCTGTTCTTTTGTGGCAGGATAATAGGTGCAATTAGCTGTATCTCCCCACCCCTCACCTTTTGTAAATCCTGCTCCTCCGATACCACAATATCCTAATACGGCTAAAGGGTTTTTTATATCAGTTTTTATATCACAGGGTTTTAACTGTTTGAATATAAATGGAAATTTTTCATTAGTGTCAATGAGCACATCACCATCTTTTGCGTCAGAAACACCCCAATGGTGTGCAGTTTCATCAATAGCTCCATATTCCAATGACTTACTTGTCCCATTTTGGTCAATCAATTCATACCCACAGCCATTATAGTTAACTTTATAATATTTGTCTTGCCAAACAATCCACTGTCCCTCATGAAACTTTGGCTCAACCTTATTAGCAAGTTCCCAACTATCCTGTTCTTTGATGTCAATATAACTTCCGCTGTCAAAGATGTACTTACCGTCTGTGATTTCTCTAATCCTGTGTTTACCATTCCATCTGTAGTGTATGTTGATTATAATATCATTAGTCTTAAACTTTGGTTTAATCTTATCTACAGGTTTTACACAAAACTGATTATCAACCTTTTCTTCATTGATAGCTTCAAGTGCAGTCTTACCTTGTGGCTTTTGCTCACCTTGCTTTTCAAGCCAATCTATGCACTCTACAGCATTTTCATAGCCTTTATCTGCAAAATCTTTAAGAAAAGCAATAGTAGTATTTCTTAATCTTTCATCATCTTTATTCATAATATAAGGATGATTACTCAACACTTCTTGTGTGTATTTTACCTTATACGCACCAAGTTCCTTTATAAGTTTATCTTTATCGCCTTGCTTTTCAAGCCAAGCAAGAGCTTTATCAGCCATCACATTATTAACAATATTGCCAACAACATATTTAGATTCTAACTCTTTCCTTATCCATTTCCTTATTTTTTCATCCTCGCTCTCTTTGAGTTCAGGAAAAATATAATCTGCAATTGTATCTCCTTCTGATGGAGAGTATTCATAAAATACAGAAGTTGGGTCTTCTTTTAATTTACGAGCTCTTCTAAGGGCTTCATCATATCTTTCTGCTTTTTCCTTTGGTGTCATATTTAATTATAATTGGTTAATTTATTTTTATACATATCTCTTGGAGCTTTTACGGCCAAACCTCTTCTAACGAGCCCAAGATAATCAAACATATTCTTGTTAAGCCAATCAAATAATGCCTGTAATTCAAGATATGAGAGTGCTTTTATTGAAGAATCAACGATAGATATAAAATCAATATGAACTTCAATCCCTTTACCTAATATTTCCTGTACTTCATGTAATTCTTGCTCTGTTATGCTTCTCATTGACCTGAGGTATGGTTTAACTTCAAATGCCATAACAGTATAATTATCAGGAATATCTAATTTAACTTCCTCATATATTGGCGAAATATAATCAATGTTATATATGTTATTATTATATTGAACTTTAACTCCATAAGGTGCTCTTGCACAAAGGTCTTTCAATAGTAATTCTTTTTCCTCTTTTGATAATTCTTTCATATCATTCCCCCTTTAATAATTTGTTCTTTTTCTTCTTGGGTATAATCAAAATTATCAATATTTGCAATAAGATTTTCCCATAGTTCACCATTTGCATCAAGCGTTGCAGCATTCCAACAATTACCAATCCCAAACCAACCACCTTGTTTGGTTCTTACATAAACGCCTAATTCATCATTCTCCCCTTTATAGGAAATGATGAATTTATCACTATGCGTAGCATATATCCAATAGCAAGATTTTACTGCTTCACGATATAGCTTAAACTTTTCAGGATATTTTTTCTTAAATTGTTGATGTCCAAGAACTTCATCAACTTGAATTATAAAATGGCGTGAAAATGTTATTTTTCCATCATCAAAACAATGATATTTCTTACCAACTTCTGGAATTGGCTTCAGATGTTTTTTGTGACTATATAATACCGTTCTACTTGGCAATGGGTATTTATTTTTCTTTTTATGCATAATCACAGCATTTTAAGTTCATTCATAGCTTATTCATTAGCCCATTAAGGCATTTTTCTGCATCCTTGATATTACTAAAAATGCAATTAACAGTACATGGTGCAGGTATATTTAAATCAGGATGAGGTGCACTAGGTCCCCAATAAGTAACAGTTTTCCAAATAAAAAGAAATCCAACTTGAACTTTATAAATAAGTTTGTTGTTTTTATACTTACCTACAATTCTATATGCCATAATCACAATAATTTTAATTCATGCAAATATGCAATAAGTTCATAACAACCATCTATTGCATTGTCTGCTTTTACAGTATAATAGTTTTGATAGCCTATATTCCATAATGTAGCAGAGGTCTTAATGGATAATGCTTCATTGTTAATACTCTTGGGTAAAACCTCAAGCAACGCTGATAAGGACCAACAAGGAATATATCCACGAATCTGAAAAAATTGAATATCACATGAATCATATAACGTGTCAGCATAAATAGTATCATGTTTCGAATAATACATATCCGCACTCTCATACGATAGTAGCTTGCTAAGAACCTTTGACTGTGAATAGTCTGTATAAAATTTAATGTTTACCATAATTATCTAATAAATCTGCTAATAGAGTTCTAATCAGGAATCTAATAATCTCTCCAGGTGCTTCCATATACCCAGTATATTGGTGGAAGCATAATTCAGAATTGCAACAATTATTATTTGATTTATGATATGAAACTATAGTATTTACAGTTTCATATTCATTTTCCCAATCGAGACGTTCTGTTTTCTTATATTTAAAAACAATATCACTATTAATAGACTTAATAATTTCTTCAAGATTATCCTCCATACAACAATTAGGTACTTCAGAAGAACTATTACCATATTTAGTATCTAAATAGTCTAAAATATCAAGAATATAATCATTAACATCCCAAATATCCTCAGGATTTCCTTTGAATTTTAGTCTTTTTGGAACTTTTATCTCCCTACATAAATTTGAATAAAATTCAAGTGCAGAATTTAATACTTTATTCTTTATATCATTTACTATTCCTTCCATAATTGCATTTCTTTGTTTAACATTGACCAATATAATGCTTTATTTCTAAATACGCAAACTTTTGAAGGATTTTTTTATTATTTTAACTTTCTTTCGTTTTTTATTACTTTGGCCAATATCTTACCGTTACCTCTTTTCTATATTCCGAAGCTTGGCAAACTACACCCATATCTTCTAAGGTTTCTTCTTTACTAAATAATTGGCTTATTCCCCATACGCCTACAAAACCATTGTCACATTTATAGATATCAATAGCAGTACTATAAGGCATGCAATTTCCTACATTAGTTCTTTGACGTGTCACTTGTTTAGCCTTATTCCCTATTACATTTTTCGCATCATTTAATGAATATAAATGTTTATTATTTACCAAATCAATGATTTCTTGGACTTTCATAATTATCACTTCTTTAGCTGTTTAACAAGTTCTTTTAACTCTTGTTTTCTACGTTCTTTACAAAAACGGCAGTTACCTTTGTGAGCCATAACAGCATATGCTCCACCTGTTGATGGTATTACTTTATAAAGGTATTCACAACTATCAACAACTATAGTTTCAAAACCATCAGCATCTGATTCATCATCACTACATCCAACCATCATCAAGGCTGCGAATGCAAATAATAATATCTTTTTCATTCCTCAATATTTATTCGTGTTAAAGGATAAAATATAATAGTAAGCAATATCTGACCAATAGAGGTAAATCCTGTAAGCATAAAGCATTCAGACAACGTATATTTCTCGTTAGTCCATATAGCTGCATAAAAGAACGCAGCCACAATAAACCATACAAGTATTGCAATTAGAATTTTCTTCATGATTTAATCAATTTTATTTGTAACTATCATAAGATGTAATGCCAAAAACACTTTGGATAAATAGTACTACCCCACTAAACGTAAGTTTCTCTGATAAAGTAATATCTGGATTTACCCATATTGCAGCATAGAATAATATACCAATATTAATAATGCATATTATCCAAATAATTTGTAGTTTATTCATATTAATCAATCATTAAAGTCAGATATAAACTCTGTGACACTTATAATATCAGCGGTACCATTTGTTTCTATATCCTCAATAAATTCTGTAATATCAATTATACACAAATGATTAGAATTGATAATTTGGTCTTCAATTGAAGGTTTATTGACTAAATATACGAGTATATTACCGCAGCCACCATTAAAATAAAATTTAATTTGTGCAATTTCGCAATCCATTCCATTTAGAATGTTTACAACTTGTTCCTTTGTCATAATTATCACTTCTTTAGCTGTTTAACAAGTTCTTTCAATTCTTGTTTTCATATTAATCAATCATTAGATAGTCTTTAACTAAATCACGATATTTCTCCAAAAATAAATCTCTTTGTGCCATCGTGTGGAAAGCAAGAAAGCAGTATTCAAATTTAGTAACTGCTATAGAAGTAATATTATTATTCCTTCTGTATATAACATATTTCAAATCATCATCATCCCATTCTTCATCAGTAACAACGCCACCAAAATGCTCAATATCATTAGCCATTATCTGACTAATCATTGCCATTGCTATAGCTGATTTAGCTTGTTTCCAGGATGCAAAGTATTTGTGTTGCCGATGATTATATTGTGTTGGAGTATGATATACGATATTTGATTCAAAGTCGATAACCCATCCTTTAGCTTGTTTATCTTCCTTATCGCTCCAAAACTCAGGTTCTTCAGGTTCTTTAACTTCCTCAACTATCACTAAGTCATTTTGATGAATGATATCAGCAAGCAATGCTTTGCCTTCCAAAGTATAATGCACAACAACTTCTTCTTCATTATATAACTTAGCTAACGCAATAATAGGAAATCTTGGGTTTTCTGCATTAGTGCAAACAATTCTAACTTCATGACCATCCCTTGTTTGAATCTTAGCACCTTTTTTATATGCTTCCAAATCAAATGGCTTTTTAATTATTTCTTTCTTCATAATAAATTTATACCTTACGTTTGTTGTTGGCTTCGTTTATTAATGACTGCAAGCCTACTTCTGTAGTACTAATTAATAAAGTCCTCTCACCAGGCGTACATGTAATATACATGCAACTATAAGTCTTCATTTTGCTCTTTTGGAATTCACTAACAATAATATTGCAATCCTTGCAAAAAGCATTGAAATTATTGTAACTATAAAATTTCTTAGGGCTATTTTCCATAGTACTCCATTCATAAAAATTAATAGTACAATAATCATTATTAGTATATGTTGTTGAAATGCCATATTTATAGCCACGATACTTGCCATCAATATAATCCTGTCTATGGTCTTTCATCCATTGGTTAGGCCAACGATAGCCATAGATTCGCTCATTCTCTTCTTCCTCAGCAGCTTCCTTTTCCTTCTTTAATTTTTCTAACTCAACCCTCTTAGCTTCATCACGAAATATCATCCTTGAATCCAAATTAGAGAGTATAGTAATTAAATCCTTATTCATTATTATTGCTATTAATTTATTTATGACTATATTTAACCTCATCCATTAAATCAGAACAAGTCCAATATAATGAACCCCAACTGCTATCACTAATCAATGTATTTGAAAGCTCATCAGAAGGGTCAATTGTACAATGACTGCAAGTACGATAATCAATTGCATTCAATTGCGAAGTAGGGATATTAATACCATTCTCAGCGCAATAATCCTTTAATTCCTTAATATTATTGAACTTTTCAGTATATTGATTATCATCAATACCATCAGGACTAACACAGTCTATCTTGTCATAAAAATATATGTCCTTGCAAGCTGTCTCCCTATCAAAATCAGTAATGTCAAATTCACCACCATAATAATCGTCATCATACACATCATCGTCAAATTCATCATATGATTGCATCCATAAACGCCAATCTGATGCATATTCATCCATATCATATTTTGATGCCCACTCTTTTTCCAAAGCAGCTTCTTTCTCAGCTTCCTTAGTTAACTCAACACTTAATGCTTCATTAATTGTAGGATGCCTACCTATCTCTATACGTTTCATTTATAACCTACTTAGATAATAATATTGATATATATAATATAGATAAACAAGCTAACATAATGTAATAGCTAATGTCATAAGGAATGTGCTCAATACGCCCATTCAATCGTCTTAACTTACGATTGCTTATATTACGCAAGTATAAGCAAAAACTTATACCATAAGTAATACTCAATATCATTATTATGCTAAACTTAAATATCATATGGCAAATATATAAAAAAATAAGTAAATAAACAAATTAATTATGTTAAATAGATTAAATGTAAATATTTTTTACTACAATTAATTTACTTAAAATGCTGATTATCAACAAGTTACATTTTTGACGCACAAGAGGAAAATTTTTTTGATGTAAATTTTTTTTACTAATAATTTATTTTTTAAAAATTTTTTCAGGAAAATTAATTTTTTCAGGATTTTTTAAAAAAATAGAGGAAAATTAAATGGAAAACTGTTTTTTTGCTTAAATTAGCTATATTATGAATAGTATATTTTTGCTTAAATTAGCTATATTATGAATAGTATATTTTTGCTTAAATTAGCTATATTATGAATAGTATATTTTTGCTTAAAATTAACCT